>Ga0207975_100046_pt1 | contig 123962 bp, 114 predicted proteins | sample LakWasMe91_HOW11_2_FD_183913 | JGI IMG/M metagenome (GOLD analysis project Ga0207975, IMG submission 183913) | Freshwater sediment methanotrophic microbial communities from Lake Washington under simulated oxygen tension - Sediment Metagenome... | ecosystem: Environmental > Aquatic > Freshwater...
CGGCCCCCGGAGCGGCGCGTCTGCAAACGCCGCTGATTGAAGATGCGCAAACAGGTTATCGGATCTACTACGACGTCCTCGGCCTGACCTACTGGATGCTGTCGCGGCAGGAAGAAGTCGGGTACGCCGACCTGGACGACCACAGCCGGTTTCCCGCCTCCGCCTCCCATGCGTTCAAGCATGCGTACCTGGACCGCCCCCTGGTCGACGAATGGCTGCACGTACTCAGGCAGGTCGCGCAGCGCGCCTGGCCCCAGCTGAGCTTCAAGCAACACTGTTTCGAGCTCAAGGTATCGCACGACGTGGACCGGCCCAGCCGCTATGGCTTTGGCGGTGCGGGCAATATTTTGCGTAAGGTGGCCGGCGATTTCCTGAAGCGCCATGATTTCAAAAGCCCCTTCGTGGCGCCCAGGGTGCGCCTGAACACGCAGACCTGTTTGCACCCGGACGACCCGGGCAATACATTCGACTGGATCATGGACGTCTCCGAACGGCAGGGCCTGGTGAGCGCTTTCTATTTTATCTGTGGCCGCACCGATCCCGACAAGGACGCCGACTACGAACCGGAGCATCCCGCGATTCGCGACCTGATGGGACGCATACACAAGCGGGGCCACGAAATCGGCCTGCACCCGAGCTTCGGCACCTTTAACGCGCCCGACCTGATCGCGGTCGAAGCGACCCGCCTCAAGCGCATTTGCGCGGAAGAAGGCATCGAGCAGGACGCATGGGGCGGCCGGATGCATTACCTGCGATGGGAAACACCGACCACCATGTATGGCTGGGAAAATGCCGGCATGACCTACGACAGCACGCTCGGCTATGCCGATTTTCCCGGATTTCGCTGCGGCACCTGCTTTGAATATCCCGCACTTGACCCGATCGCAGGCAAACAGCTGAACCTGCGCATACGCCCGCTCATCGCGATGGAGTGCACCGTCATGAACCAGCGCTATGTCGGCCTGGGCACAGGACCGGAATCGCTTGCCAGGTTCCTGCAGCTGAAAGACGCCTGCCGCGCGGTGGGCGGCACCTTTACCCTGCTGTGGCATAACTCCGAGTTCGCCACACCCGAATCGCGCCGCCTTTACCAGGACGTACTGGCGGCCTGAACAACTACAGGGAGATCGCGGGCAGACCCGGCAGCAGCCGGAGCCAACGATCAGTACGGACCAACAGATCGAGCTCGACCAGCCCAACGGCCGCACCTTCTGCGCCCACCCCACTGAAGCGATTACACAGCGTATCGGGCAGCGCCCCAGGAATTCCCTTCCTTCAGGCAGGGGAGGATATCAACCTTGGCCGAACTCAAGGTGCGAGCGCAGGCCGCGCGCAGGATCGCTACTGATGTGTCCGTTGATTTCACCTCGAGAGGTCCCCAAAATGAACATCCTTTATCGCACTTTCGCCTGTGCACTCGGCGTGCTCGCCGTGGCCGCCGCACCGAGCGCCGCCGGCAGCGACTTCTACCAGCAGCGCAACCTGGTATCCGACACCAGCGCGATTGCGGCGCCCAACACAGATCCCAAGCTCATCAATCCGTGGGGCGTCGCCTTCAATCCATTCGGCTTCGTCTGGGTGGCCGATAACGGCAGCGGCGTATCCACCCTGTACGACGGCGATGGCAAGCCGCAGTCGCTGATCGTGACGATACCGGGGGTGGCGGAAAAGCCGGGCAATCCGACCGGCATCGTGTTCTACGGCGGTCCCGGCTTCGTCATCAGCAAGGCCGAGGTCTCAGGGCCGGCCCGCTTCATGTTCGCCAGCGAAGACGGCGGAATTTCCGCATGGGCGCCGAATGTCGACCTGACCCACGCCATTCGGGTGGTCGACAAGAGCGGCCCGGAGGGCGCGCTCTACAAGGGGCTGGCGCTCAGCGCCGGCGGCCAGGGGCCACGGCTGTACGCGGCCGATTTCCGCAACAGCCGCATCGACGTGTTCGACTCCGCCTTCAAGCCGGTGAGCTTGCCGGGCAAGCCATTCCAGGATCCGCACCTGCCCGCCGGCTTCGGGCCATTCGGCATGCAGGCCATCAACGGCGACATCTACGTCAGCTATGCGAAACAGGATGCCGACAAGGAAGATGATGTGCCCGGGCGCGGACTGGGCTATGTCAACGTGTTCGACCCCAGCGGTAAGTTGCTGCGGCGCGTGGTGTCGCGCGGCGCGCTCAACGCGCCATGGGGCATGGCACTGGCGCCAGCCAGTTTCGGGCGCTTCGCCAATCGCCTGCTGGTGGCCAATTTCGGCGACGGCACCATCAATGCGTATGACCTGGCAAGCGGCAAATTCGTGGGCCGCATGAAGGGACCGGACCGCAAGCCAATCCGGATCGAAGGGCTGTGGGGCATCGCCTTCGGCAACGGCGTCAACAACCAGCCGATCGACACCCTGTTCTTCGCCGCCGGCCCGGGCGATGAAGAACACGGCCTGTACGGGCGCATCGACGTGGTGGCGGGCGATGCCCACGACGACATGGCCGACGTGGAATAGCGCAACAGTGCGCACGGCGCGCGATGACGGGCGCCTGCGCTTCTAACGGACGGACCGGTCATTTTTTCTTCGCCAGCGCCGCCTCGGCAGGAATTTCCTTTCCGCTCGCATCGACGTAGTGGATATCGAGAGCGGCATCGGACGTCACAAACGCGGTACAGGCGGAAGAACACGTGAACTGGTGCACGCTCTTGGTGGGAAGCAGCGCGTAGCTGGCCGGGCCGAGCACGCCAGGGCTTGCGCTATCCTTCAGCTGCAGTTTCGCCGAGCCGGCCACCACCATGATGCGTTCGGTCGGCGTATGCCAATGCCAGGGGATCACGCAGCCGGCTTTGGCCTTGAACAAGATGACTGCCGCCCCCTTGGAGGGGTCACCGCTTTGCACCGCCTGGGTGACGCAGGAAGGCATCCCTTCAATCGGCGTGAATTTATTTTCCGACATTTTCCGCACAACTGCCGTATCTTGCGCATGGGCTTGTGCGGCGAACAAACAAACGAGAATGACTGCAAGCGATCTCATCGTATCTCTCCTGAAAACGGACCGCGCCCCAAGCGCATGTTGCAAATGGGGACAAGACGGCCGACAACGCAGATACCACTTCGACCGCAAGCGCAGTCAATGGTTTGAAAACCACTAAGTAAGGAAACCGGCTCCGGGGGATGAATCGTACCTGCGCCAGTCGGCTCAGTGGAACTAAAGAGCAGCCGGGCCGCTCTCTAAGCAATGGAGTGTCATCGGGAGGACATCATGAGAGCGCCGAAGCAACTTGGTGGAAAGCGAATTGCGGTATTGGCAGCAGACGGTTTCGAGAACATCGAATTGGTCGCTCCCGTTGCGGCGCTCAAGGAGGCGGGAGCGGAGGTTGCGGTCGTCGCTTTGCATTCGGGCAGAATACGCGGCATGAATGTGCACCAGTCGGCCGATCTGCTACGGGTTGACAAGACCGTAAACGATGCGCGCGCCCACGACTACGATGGTCTTCTGATTCCTGGTGGCTATATTAGTCCGGATCTTCTTCGCCAGTCGGCCCAGGTCCGCGACTTCGTTCGCGCCCTGGACGCCCTCGGCAAGCCGATCGCATTGCTGTCCCAAGCTCCATTGATACTCGCATCGGCCGGGCTGGCGCTCAACCGTACGCTGACGTCATGGCCAGGCGTGAGAGATGACATGGTCAATGCCGGGGCAACCTGGCTGAACGAAGAAGTCGTGCGGGACAGCAACTGGCTGTCGAGCCGAGGTCCGCAAGACATGGCTCTATTCATCCGAGAGATGATTCGACTTTTTGCAGGCGAGGCCGCGAGTAGTTCGGTGCTGCGGCAAGCACAATCCGACCCGCAACGGGAGGAGCCGTCCGAAATGCCTGGTCAAGCCCTCCACTGGCTGGCGACCCCTTCGGTGCGCGCGATGCTCAGTCTGGCGTTGCTGGGTGTGGGCGTGGTGGCCGCCAATCGTGGGCGCAGCAAGCGACGAACCAACGAGGCGACAGTCCAAGCCAGCGCCGAGCGGGAATAGAGCAATTGCGCCTTCATGTCGTGATACCTTAAGCTGCTGGCGATCAACGATAGGAATCGATATGCACATAGTGACCCATGGAGGCAAGTTCCATGCGGATGATGTTTGGGCCGTATCCGTACTAAGCATTTTGTTTCCCGATTGCGAGATCAGCAGAACTCGCGACCCGGCTATTATCGAGGCGGCCGACTTCGCGATCGATGTCGGCGGCATATGGGATCCTGCCCATGGCCGCTTCGACCATCACCAGAAGAACTTCAGTGCAACAAGGTCGAACGGGGTGCCTTACGCCAGCGCGGGGCTGGTTTGGAAGAAATATGGGGCGCGCTGTGTCAGCGCCCTGGCCGCTGCGCATGCCGGACATCAGTTGAGCGAGGATTCGGCCCAGCACATCGCGTACGCAATCGATGATGATATCGTGCAATACCTGGACTTGTCGGACGTGGGTGCCGCGAAAAACGCGCCTGGCGGCTATGGGCTCTCGGCAGTGATCTCCGGATTCAATCCGAACTGGCTGGACGAGCAAACGCTGGGCTACGGGGATGCGGCAGAAGCGTACCGGCTAAGCCAGTTCCGGCGCGCGCAGGCCATTCTTGCTGACATCATGATCAATGCCGTGAAATACCGCGTCGGCGCATTGCTCGCGCTCGCGCAGGTTCGGCAATCGGAAGTGCTGGAAGGCGGCAAAGTGCTATTTCTGAACAATAGCGCACTGCCATGGACCGCCGTAGTGCGCAAGGAAATGCCGAAAGTCCTGTTCGTCATCAGTCACAACCTCGCTGAACAACGTTACATGCTGCATACCGTTCCAATCAGTTCAGAAAGTTTCGTAGCACGGGCCGATCTTCCGGCGGCATGGGCGGGACTTCGCGACGCAGAGCTCGCGGCCGTAACAGGCGTGCCTGATGCCAGCTTCTGTCACAACGGCAGATTCATCGCCGCGGCCAAGTCGTTTGAGGGAACGCTTGCGATGGCAAGGCTGGCCTTGCAGGCGGTTGAGGCGGGCCAGTAAACACGCGCTCCGGGCATCCTTTGGCCTTCCGCCCTTTGGCCGCAAGGACATCGAACGATCGTGCAACAATATTTAGCGAAATTTATTAAGCGCGGCATTATCATTTTTCTGCTCTGGCAAGCCGGTGATGGTGGGCAGCTCGGACAGGCGCGGCATCCCGCCTTTGACCTGGACTTTTCCTTGCTTGTCCTTCCAGATCACTCCGGGAGTGCCGGCGATACCGAATTGCTGCATCAGTTCGCCATTCTGGCGGACGGCAGCCGCCAGCGCCGGCTGCGCCGCCTCGCTGGCCTGGCTTGACGGCCCCCATGGCTTGCCCTGGTTTTCCTCCATCTTGCGAAAAGCCGCAAGCCGGTCCGACGCCGCCATCACTTCGATCGCCTTGGGCATGCTGGTCGGTCCCAAGGTGGCGACCGGAATCCAGCGTACCTGCAGGCCGACCTTTTCGTAGGGTTGCAAGGCAAGCCATGTGTAATGGCAAAATGGACAATTTGGGTCGACAAAAACGTAGATCGTATTCTTTGCTCTCCCGGAAGCGCCTTCCGCGACGAAGCTCGATTTTTCCAATTGCCGGAACAGGATCCCGAAATCAGGCTTGGGTATATATTTCTCTTCATACTGGGCGCCAAGGTTTTCTCCGCCCTCTCCGATCAATTCGCCGGCGAGCAAGGTTTTCCGATCCGGCGTGGTGTACACGATAGAGAATCGACCGTCCTGCGACAGGACCCAGCCGGTCAGGCTGGACGCAGCTGGAAAACTCTTGACGACCTTGACCTGGAGCGCGGCAAGCCCCGACCTTCAGGGCGGGGTCAAGAGCGCGGGCGGCGCAGCCATCCTTGGCTAGCGGAACCGTGTTGGTACTTGAACAAATCGCTGTATATAATTACATGATTCGCTTTCAAGCCTACAAGTTTGAATTGATGCCAGATGGTGAGCAGCTGCGCTGTATGCACCGCTTCGCGGGGTCGTGCCGGTTTGTCTATAACAAGGCACTGGCAATGCAAAAAGAGAGTCACGAGGCGGGCAACAAGTTCATCGGCTATGCCGGCCTGTGTAAGGCGCTAACCGGATGGCGCAACGGCCAGGATACGCCGTGGCTCAAGGACGCGCCCTGCCATCCGCTGCAACAGGCGCTGAAGGACTTGGAAAAGGCGTACAAGAATTTCTTCGCCAAGCACGCCGATTTCCCGCGCTTCAAACGCAAGGGCAACGGCGATGCTTTCCGCTACCCGGATCCGAAGCAGATCAAACTCGATCAGGCGAACAACCGCCTGTTCCTTCCCAGACTCGGCTGGCTGCGCTATCGCAATAGCCGGGACGTTCTCGGCGAGGTGCGCAACGTCACCGTGAGCCAGACAGGCGGCAAGTGGTTCGCGTCGATCCAGACCCGGCGCGAAGTCGGGCAGCCATTGCCGAAGGCGACGACCGCCATCGGCATCGATGTCGGCATTGCCCGGTTCGCGACCCTGAGCGACACGACCTATATTGTGCCGCTCAACAGTTTCAAGAAGCATCAGCAACGGCTGGCGCGCTACCAGCGCCGCATGAGCCGCAAGGCTCGGCGCCCCCGGTACAAATTCAGCAGCAACTGGAAGCGGGCGAAAGGCCGCGTCCGGAAGATTCACACCGACATCGCCAATGCCCGCAAAGACTTCCTGCACAAGATCACAACGACGATCAGGCTAGCCGCCCGCGCAAACCACGCGCTCGTCTGCATTGAAGATTTGCAGGTGCGGAACATGTCCAGGTCTTCCAAAGGCACGGTCGAACAACCGGGCAAGAAGGTGAGTCAGAAAAATGGCCTGAACCGCGCCATTCTCGATCAGGGATGGGGCGAGTTCAGGCGGCAGCTCGACTACAAGATGGCGTGGAACGGCGGGATTCTGCTTGCCGTGCCGTCGCACCACACCAGCCAGACGTGTCCTTGCTGCGGCCACGTCTCGCAAGACAACCGAATCATACAAGCGAAGTTCTTGTGCGTCGATTGCGGGTATGAAAATCATGCCGATGTCGTTGGCGCGATAAATGTTTTAGAGCGGGGATACCGCTTGTTAGCCTGTGGAGAGTCGGCGCAGTCGGGCCACTCGAAGAAGCAGGAACCCACCGAAGCGACTACGCAGCGTATCGCGTAGCGCCGTAGGAATCCCCTTCCTTCAGGGAGGGGAGGATGTCAAGAAGCAGGCCTGGTTGGCCTCGCTGCGGATCGTCTTGTACTTCTTCGCCATTTGCTTGACCGAGTCGGGATCGCGAAATTCGGCGCCGCGCTCGCCGCCCAGGCTCTGGTTGCGCAGCGCCGTCGAGAGCTCCACGTATTCGTCATAGGGCAGCGCCTTGGCGATATGGTCGATCACGCAGGAACACTTGTACAGATACTCGTGCTTTCCGTTATTGTTTTTCATACATTCAAGGACGTACTCAACCCGGTCGACGGTGGGGAAATCGTGCGCGTACGCCGCCGGCACTGTGCCGACCAGCAACAACAGCAGCAAGCCTGATATCTTCATTGTCATCTCCAATTTAACGGTAGGGTGCACCTGCGCAGCGTCATCCGCCAGGCGCATGGGCTATGGCAGCATGTTTCATGCCATTGATTGCGCTGCCGTCGGCGGGAGCCGATACGCTCAGAGCAGGCCCAGCGAGCGCATCGCCAAGGCGCCGCCTGTCAGGATGCACAGCAGGCCGACCATGGCGCGCAGCGAGCCCAGCTCCATGGCATGGACGATACGCACGCCAATGTGCACCCCGGCGATTTCGAACACAGTCAGGAAGAGCGCCAGCCGAAAGTCGATCGCGCCATAACGCAGGTTTCCGATGGTCCCCGACACGGCGGCCATGATCTGCACCGCCTGGCTCGATGCAATGGCGCTCAGCGGCGAAAATCCGAACAGCAGCATGATCGGCACCGACAGCGCCGGCCCGCCCACGCCGGTCAGCCCGGAGCCGAAGCCGGTCACGGCCCCGATGCCCAGCAGCAGGGCCGCCTGCTTGCGCGGCGACGCCTGAAACGCAGCAGTGCCGCCCGGATTGGGCCTGAGCGTACTGTTAATGCCGGCAACAATAATCAGAACGGACAACAGCATCATGAGAAACTGGCCGTCCATTCTTGAATTGGCCCAGGCGCCAAGCGAGCCGAGCGCCGCGGCCCCCACGCACAGCGGTATCGTGAGCGACCAGTCGGTGCTACCGCGTCGATTGAAGAGAAAGGTTCCCAGAAATCCGGTGAACACGAAGGTAAACAGCGCCGTGGCCATGGCCGTCTGGATCGGCAGCCCGGCCAGAACATTGAGCGCTGGAATGAGCAGTATGCCGCCGATGCCGACCGCGCCGATCAGCGTGCCCACGAGCAGGGCAAGCAAGGCCAAGGCGGCGCTCATACCGGTTCTCCAGGCGGCCCGGGCGTGGCCGGCTGGCCGCTCTCACGCATCCTGTGCAATCGATCAGCCACCGGCAAACGCGATCAGCGTGCCGGTGATGAGGATATTTAGCTGGCCCATCAGCCTGTAGCCGAGCGTGTGGTCCTGTTCCATCAGGTGTAACAGGCTGTCGCCATCGAGGGCGAGCATGCTGCACGGGGTAAGACAGGTCGCAGTGGCGATCCTGAGGTTGGAGGCCGGGGTGAGCGCGGCCCAACCGAATACTTGTCCACGGCGCAAGATATCACCGGCTGCGGCATCCCGGTTGCCATAGCTGATCGCAAACCTGACCGTGCCATCGATGAGGACATACAGTGTCTTGGCGGTGTCCCCGATCTTGTAGATCGGATAGTGCTCGGGAAAATGCTCGACGCGGCTGGCGGACGCCACGAGAAGCAGTTGCTCGCCGGTCAGACCGGAGAAAAACTCTGTCTGCGAAAGTATTCGCAAGTGTTGATCCTGTTGCGCAGCGACGTCGGGCATCGATGATTCTCCTATGGACATGTTAGCCGTGGGCACGACAGGGTGCGATGGGCGGACTTGCCGCCCGTGTGCCAGCGCACGCTATGGCCCCACTTCCCTGGAGACTCAAGCAATTACCGTACCTTCGCTTTCACCAGGGCGTGCCCGAGGGGAAATGGCACTGAAATGGAGGAAGGCGTTTCCAAATGAAACACGGCTGCCAGCGACCGCGTATCGTAGCGAAACACGCGGTGCCCGCGGCGAGGCGCGTCAGGCAGAACCGCCTTCGTGCGATGCCGGTGGCGCGCCGCTCGCATTGCCTTTTCCTTTATGAATTCCCCAGCAGCGGCGGCGGATCCACAGGGCCTTGCGTCCTATTCCCAGCATGGCTGCAAGTTCGGTTTCGGTGTGACTGTCCTGGTGCTGGAAGATGAATTGCTTCATGTACTCCTCGATCGACAAGAGCTGCCCATCGCCCCCGCCCAGCGCCGCGTCACCCGAGGCATCGACCACCATCTCGGACAGGTCACGCGAGGTCAGAATGTCCGATTCCGCAAGAATGACCGCGCGTTCGATCATGTTTTCGAGTTCCCGGACATTGCCCGGCCAGTCGTAATTACCGAGGAATTCGAGAAAATCCGGGCTCATCCCGCGGATACGATTGCCCAGCTTCTTGCTGTGGTGCTCCACGAAATGGCGCGCCAGCAGTTCGACGTCATTGGCCCTGTCGCGCAGCGGTGGCACCTGGATCGTAATCACGTTGAGCCGATAAAACAGATCTGCGCGAAACGTGCCTCGTTCGGCCTCTGCCTTCAGATTGCGGTTGCTCGCCGCGACGAAGCGGGTATCGGTGACATAGCTTTGACTGGCCCCCAGGGGACGAACCTGGCGCTCCTGGATGACGCGCAATAACTTGACCTGGATATTCAAGGGCATTTCCGAGATCTCGTCGAGAAACAAGGTGCCGCCGCTGGCCTCCCTGATCAGGCCTTCGCTGGCCATGACCGCGCCGGTGAAGGCACCCTTGGTATGCCCGAAGAGCTCGGATTCCAATAATTCGGCGGGAATCGCGCCGCAATTGACCGGCACGAACGGCCGGTCGGCGCGGTTCCCGCCATAATGCAGGGCCTGCGCTACCAGTTCCTTCCCGGTGCCACTCTCGCCCTGGATCAGGACGTTGGCATCGGTGACGGCGATTCGCTGTATCATCGCCAGCATCTTGCGGATCCCTTCGCTCTCGCCGATGATCGTGTGCTTGGTGTGGACCTTGCGCAGGTTACGCTTGAGGACAGCGTTTTCCCTGCGCGTGCGGTGCTCGTTCAGTGCGCGCTCGACTGCGAACCTGAAATCTTCATTGTGAAACGGTTTGATGACATAATCGATTGCGCCCTTGCGCAGCGCTTCGATGGCGCTTTCGATCGACGAGAAGCTGGTCATCAGGATGACGGGCGCTTCCAGTTCCAGTTCCTTGATTGCGCCGATCACGTCCACCCCGCTCATGTCCGGCAGCTTCAGGTCGGTAATGATGAGGTCGAACTCGCCATCACTGAGTTTCGCCAGTCCCTCGCCGCCGGTATTGGTCACGATGCACTCGTAGCCCCCTTGTTGCAGGATCCACTGCACGCATTCGCATATCCCGATATCGTCATCGATGACGAGAATGCGTTCGGTGCGCGTGGCCAAATAGGACGAGTCTGCCTTGTTCTTCATGACGGCCTCTGGTGGAGCGGCAGCTCGACGCGGAAACACGCGCCCGTATCCGCATTGTTTTCGGCCACGATCTGGCCCTCGTGTTCGCGTATGATCTCATCGCTGATCACCAGTCCCAGGCCGGTTCCGCAACCTGGCGCCTTGGTGGTGAAAAACGGTTCAAACAGGCGCGCCATGGCCTCGCCCGTGATTCCCGGTCCGGTATCGCAAATCGTCACCACCACGCGCGCGCCCTCCTTGCAGCGGGTGGTCACGCCAAGCGTTCCGACCCCGTCCATGGCCTGCAGCGCGTTCTCGAAAATATTGACGAACACTTCCTGCAGCTGACTGTTGCTGCCATAGACCAGCGCCCGCGGGTCCGGATCGAATTTGAAATCGACCTGTCCGGCGCGCCGGTCCTGCCTGACGATGGCGAACGCTTCTTCGATCGCTGCATCGACCTCGAATGCGGCGCGCGGCTGTTCGCAGACCCGGCCGAAGTTGAGCAGGCGCCCGGAGATATCGAGCAATCGCTTCAGGTTGGCATCAATATTGGCCAGCCCTTTGTCACGCCGGCTCGTTTCCATCATCTTGTCAGATTTCAATATCTGAACCATCGACTGGATCGACGCCAGCGGATTGCTCATTTCGTGGCAGACGCCAGCGACCATGAATCCAAGCGCTGCCAGACGCGCGGTCTGGATATGGGTGTGTTCAAGCGTGCGCAGCTCGGTCTGATCCAACACGATCAAATACGAGCCTGCGGGCGTACAGCGAAGCACGATACGCTCCTGGACCACGGCGCCGCCGGGAAGCTTGCGCATCAGTTCAGTTTCTTGCGCAACGCGCCAGGGGAAATCGCCATGCAGTGCAGAAAAATACGCAGGAAACAAGGTTTCAAGACGCTCCGGAGGAGCGATATCGACAATCTTGTTCGCGCCGTCGATCGCGCGAGTCACGTGAATCACGTCCCCGTCGTTGTTGATCACGATCACCGGCCACGGCAGACCGCTCACTACGCTAAACAGCAACTCTTCTTCCGATGAGAAAGCTAGGTTGCGACAAGATGGAGGCCTGCTCATTCATGCCCGTGAAAGATGCGCGTCCTGGAACCGGGGAACCCGGCCGCGCTGCGTGGAAAAATATATCGAGGTCCAGCTTCATTCCTCAATATCCGGAAATCTGCATCTGTCGTTCTATACATTACTCGCAAGCAATTCAGAGCGCGAACACCGGGACCGACGCACGATAAGCGGGGCCATCTTTCTCATGCACTCTTTCCTATGGCCAAGTTTGTGACTGGCCATCGGGCATTATTTATAGAATACTAGTTTCCCAACCAGATAGGAAGCGATTGATCGCGTTCCATCTTGTAGTGTTTTCACAACATCCGAATTTCCCGGTGAATCTGACTGCCCATTCAGCGCGACAGCGCCGCGACCGCCTCGCGGTCGGTGGCGAACACCGAACCGGCGCCAAGCTCATTTAACAAGGAGGTGCGCTTCAGGACAGTTTCGACTTGCTGCTTGAGTCCGGACAGGCGCAGCGCAATGCCGGCGGCGGCAAGCGTGACATGCAGTTGCTTGAGCATTTCCACCCCGGTGACATCGATATCGTTGGCCGCACTCAGGCACAGTAACACAGTCTTCGGCGCTGCCGAGCGCGCGACGCGATCCATGACGAAGGTCTCGAGCACGGGGGCGGTAATATAGGTGATGGCTGCGTCCATGCGCACCGCAAGCACATGCTGCGCGATCGGATTGAGCACGTGGACAAGGCGGTCGCGCAAGGTCCCGTCAGGGTGCGGCGCCACCTCGACGACGCGCGGGCGCACCCGGCGGTACAGATAGCACACGAGCGAAAACGCGAACCCCGCGAACACCCCCCAGTGCAGATACGGCACGGCCGCGAGCGTCACGACGAAGGTCAGGCCGGCGACCATGGCATCGCTGGGCGACAGGAAAAAAATTCTCCGGAAGATACCCAGGTCGAGCAATCCGACCACCGGCACGATGATGATTGCTGCGAGTACCGCGCGCGGCAGGTGATACAGCAGCCCGGTCGCCCACAGCAAGAACGCCACCACGCAGGCCGCAGAGAACAGCGCCGACCAGCCGCTGGTGGCGCCCACGTAGGCATTGAGGGCCGAGCGCGAGAACGAGCCGCTCACGGGAAACGAGCCGCTGACTCCGCTGGCAACCTTGGCCAGCCCTTGGCCGATCAATTCCTGGTCCGCACTCCAGCGTTCGCCGCTGTTGCGCGACAAGACCCTGCAACTGGACATCGCTTCCGTGAAACTGATGAGCGCGACGATGACGGCTGCAGGCAACAGCGCACGGTGTTGTGCGAACTCGATGGCGGGCGGCATGCCGATCGAGGGCAAGCCGGCGGGAATGGTCCCGACTACGTCGGCAGGAAATCGATCGAAGCCGATCAGCCTGCTGATGACGACCCCGATGCCGCACGCGAGCAGTACTCCCGGCAGCCGCGGGGCAAAGCGTTTCTGCAAGACCAGGAAAGCCACCGCGCCCAGGCCGAAGCCTGCCGTCAGGGCGACGCGGGCAGGATCGTGGCGCAGGCTGGCGCCGGCCCGCCCCAGCCATCCCGCGTCCGGCTGCCCGGGCAATCCCAGCAATGCCGGCAGTTGCGAAAAAATGATGATGAGAGCGGCTGCATTGATGAAACCGCAGATCACGGGATAGGAGACGAAGTTGGTGATCGCCCCCAATTTAAGGGCGCCGAGCAGCAGTTGTATGATGCCCGCGTAGATGGCAAGCCAGATGGCAAGCTGGACCCAGAGCGCGCCGGAACCGTGCGCCAAAGGCTGAAGCGAGGCAAACGTGAGAAGACTGGTCAAGGCAACCGGTCCTGCGGCGAGCAGGGGCGACGAGCCCCAAAGGATGCCGACGACGGCCGGCAGCAGCGCGGCGTACAAGCCGGTCTCGGGCGGCATGCCGGCCAGGGTGGCGTAGGCCAGCGACTGGGGAATCAGTACCAGGCCGACGCTCAGCCCGGCCCACGCGTCTTTCCGCAGTGCCCCCAGGCTTGGCCGGGGCCAGGACAGAAAGGGAAAAAGCCTGCGCAAGTTCATGCAAAGCACCTTGGTTGGGAACACACTGTCATGCCACGGCGCCCCGTTCGGAACAAACGGGGCGACTCGCTGCGCGCCGGCCGGCTTGCGCGCAGCGCACCTCCTACGCCAGTTTCAGGACGCGTTTGGCATTGCCGGAAAACACGGATTCCATGACGTCGTCGCGAAAGCCCAGCTTGCGGTAGTCCGCGATCGATTGCGCCATCGGGCGGAACGGGTATGAGCTGCCGAACAGGAGCTGATCTTGCATGAAGCTGTTGGCCGCTTCAACGTAAAGGCTCGAGCCCGGAAGAAAGATGTACATGTCCGGAACCACGAACACGTTTTCGTAGCGAAACGCCACACCGATCATTTCATTCACATAAGGATAGAACCCGTGATAGCAGATGATCGACAGATTGGGAAAGGCGCGCGCGACGCGCCCGACCGGCGCCGGATTGGTCAGTTCCAGGTTCGGGGTGGTGGGGCCGGACATCACGCTGACCGGCACCCCCAGGTGGGAGCAGACCTCGTAAATCGGATAGAACACCGGATCGTCGGCATGCGTGGGCGTGCTTGAAAAGCCCGGTTCGATGTTGATGCCCTTCAGGCCCAGTTCCTTGATGGCGCGTTCGACTTCGCGGGCCGAGCCTTCGCTGCCGAGGGCGAACGGATCGACCGATCCCATGCCCAGCAGTTCCTTGTGCTTGCTGGTTATTTTCTGAATCTCGTCATTCGTATGGCGAATTCCGGGAATGTCCCGGCCCACGATGACTGCGGTACTGATGCCCGATTCGCGGATTTCATCGACAAATCCCTTCACGTTCTTGGAACGCGTGAAATGCTCGTCGTCCTTGGACCCGACCCGCCGGTTGAGCCATTTGACAACGTCGTATTCCTTGGTGCCCGGGGTAGCGCCATAAAAATCATGCAGGAACGCGGGACGGCTTCTCATATCAATGATTTCTGCTGCCATTTTAAATCTCCTTGGTTGACGCGAAAAATCTCACGCGCAGCCCGCATCGCTGCGGTGCGCTCGGTATTGCTTCAAGTGATGGGTAGAAAACGGGAGGCGCGTCAGTGCGCCGCTTCCGCCTTTTGCCCCCGTTTCGAATAGGCCTCGACGAAATCGGCGGCGGCCTTGCTTCCGCCTGAGAACGACTTCATCGCTTCTTCGTGCAGCAGCGAGAGCGCTTCGATCTTCACTTCATTGGCACGCTCACTGTCGAACAGGTCGGCAAGCCTGCGCGGACGCGGCAGATCGACCTCCAGCACGGCCCGCACGCGGGTCGGCACGTTGGTCATGATCAGCAGCCGGTCGGCCAGGAAAATCGCTTCGTCGATGTCGGTCGTCACGAAAAAATTGGTGCGGTGCGACTCCTCGAACAGGCCCGCGTAGTATTCCCACATCAATTCCTTGGACATGGCATCGAGACCGCGGAACGGTTCGTCCAGGATCATCACCTCAGGATTGTTGATCATCGCGCGCGCCAGTTCGGCGCGCCGCTGCATGCCGCCCGACAGCTGGGGCGGGAACTTGTTGCGAAACGCCACAAGACCGACCTTGGCCAGCAGGAATTCGGCCTGGTCGCGCGCCTGTTGCGTGTCTTCGCCGCGGGCGCGCGGTCCGTACATGATGTTGTCGTACGTGGTCATCCAGGGAAACAGCGCAGACTCCTGGAACACCACGAGGCGGTCGCGCGCCGGCCCGGAAATCTTCTTGCCGTTCAGCGCGATGGTTCCTGAAGTCGGCTTTTCGAATCCGGCCAGCAGCCGGATCAGGGTGCTCTTTCCGCAGCCCGAAGGTCCGATCATCACGGTCAGCTTGTTGCGCTCTATCGTGAACGAGCAGTCCTGGACCACCTCTTTGGCGAACAGGCCCGATCCATACGATTTGCTGACGTTGTTTACTGTGATCTCGCCCGAACTGATCACCGGCTTTGCAAAAACAGCGGTTGCTAAAGCAACATTTCGGTCGTTCATGATCTCGGTTCCCCTATCATTTCTTTAGCCAAGGTGTAAAAAATCCGCCCATCGAGCGCAGCAGTTCACTGCAGGCATAGCCCGCTATGCCGATACTGATCATCCCGACGACGATCTGCTCGTAGGAACCGCCGACGTAAGAGTTCCAGATGAAAAAGCCCAGGCCGCCGCCTGAACCGCTGCCGCCTCCGCCCGAGATCATTTCCGCCGCCACCACCACGTTCCAGGTGATGCCCATCCCGACCGAGGAGCCCACCACGATCGACGGCACGGTGGCAGGCAGGACCACGCGGCGGAAGATGTCCCACTGCGACGAGCCCATGGCCTGCGCCGACTGGAAGTAGCGCACATCGATCGCGCGCGCGCCGTCCACCACGTTGATCACGACCGTGAAGAAGGCCCCGAGGAAGGTGACGAACGCGATTGAAAGCTCCTGGGTGGGCCAGAAGATGATCGCGACCGGCACCCAGGCCAGCGGAGGAATCGGGCGCAAGATCTCGAACGACGGAAAGACGATGCCGTTGAAGGTCTTGCTCACCGCCATGAGCAGACCCAACGGGATCCCGACGGCCATCGCGGCCAGGAATCCCGCCAGCACCCGGAACAGGCTGAGATACCAGCTTTCCCAATAGCCGCGATCGTCAAGCAGCGCGATCCAGGCTTTCAGCACCGCCGTCGGGGCCGGCACCTGCCCGATCCAGGGCAAGCTGAACCCGAGCCATTGCTTGGAGCGCGCGCCGATTTCCCACAGGACCAGGAATGCGATCAGCGACACGAGCGCACGCCAACTGGCCCGGCAGAATAACTTCTTGGTCAAACGTTTCGTCATTTTCATTGCATCTACCCTTCCTTCTCGCCGGCAGCAAACGATTTCCTGGCTTCCTCGTGAACCAGTTCCATCGTTTCCTCCATGAGCTGGCGGAAGCGGGGGCTGGTCAGTACGCTGTAATCGCGCGGGTGCGGGATATCGACTTCAATAATTTTTTTCGGCCGGCACGGGCGCGACGTCATGATGACCAGCCGGTGCCCGAGAAAGATGGCTTCCTCGAGATCGTGCGTGATGAAGAAGATGGTCACCTTGTTCTTGTAGTAGATCTCCAGCAGCGCCTCGTGCATGACCGATTTGGTCAAGGAATCCAAGGCGCGATAGGGTTCGTCGAACAGCAATACCTTGGGGTCGTTCATGAGTGCGCGCACGATCTCGACGCGGCGCCGCAGTCCGGACGACACCTCGCCCGGAAAGTTGTGTTCGGTGCCGCTGAGCCCGGCATCGGCCATCATGCTGCGGGCCTTTTCGTAGACTTCCTTCTTGCCCAACTTGCCCTGCATCAGAGGGCCGAAGGCGACGTTGTCCAGGTTCGACTTCCAGGGAAACAGCGCCCCGTTCTGGAACACCACGATGCGGTCCGAACCCGGATCGGCCAAGGGCTTCCCGGGTCCGCATAACATCTGGCCATCCATGAAGATCTTGCCGGAAGTGATGCTGTGAAATCCGGCGATGGCGTTCAGCAGGGTCGTTTTCCCGCAGCCGGACGGGCCGACGATCATGCAGATTTCGCCGCCCGGGATATCGAGCGAACAATGGTCGACCGCCATCACCGCGGCGCCCTCGGGGTTGTAGATCTTGACCACATCCTCGATCCGGATCGCGCCTTCGATGGCGGTGCGCCGGGCGATGCCGGCTCGTTGCGATACAGCGCTCATTTAACGCCCTCCTAAGGCAAGTTCGCGGACACGCCACTGCATCATGTAGTCGCCCGCAATGCGGACCAGCGCGCTGGTCAAGTAGCCGACAGCGCCCAGCGTGATCATGCCGATGATGATCGTGGGGTAGCGGACCATGGTATAAGACGTATTGATCACGTAGCCGAGCCCGAATTGGCCGGACACCATTTCACCGGCCACCAGCGAGAACCAGGCCACGCCCACCGAGATCTGCAGGCCGGTGAAGATGAACGGCATGGCGCCGGGCACGATGACCTCCTTGAACACCTGCCAGCGGCTCGCGCCCAGGCACAGCGCGGCGCGACTGTAGGATTCGTCGATCGACTCCACCCCCAGCATGGTATTGAGCGCGGTCGCGAAGAACGACGCCAGGAAGGTCAGGAAAATGACCGGGGTTTCGGTACCGCTGAACATCAGGATCGCCAGCGGGACCCAGGCCAGGATCGGAATCGGCCGGATGGTTTCGAAAATGGGAAACACGTATTCGCGAAACCCCTTGGACCATCCCAGAAACAGCCCGAGTGGCACGCCGAGCGCGCTGGCGAGGAAAAATGCGATGGCCACGCGGCGCACGCTGACCCAGACGTGCTGATAAAATTCAGGCGTGTAGAGCGAGAGCCCGTAGGTCGGGTCCTTGCTGAACAATTCCGTCACGACCACCGTCAGGCCCGGCATGTCCGCAAAGCGCGGCAGTTTCCAGACCTCGACCGTGAAGTACCAGAAGCCGAGCAGCAGCGCGAAGCCGAGAAACATCAGGTACGGCTTCGGGCTCTTGATCCACTGGGCCAACCTGAACATGGTCAGGCCCAGGCCGCCGGGCACCGCGACGTCCGGCGCCGGTGGCGCCAGATGGCGCACCTTGCTGGCCACCGAGGACGGTGCGCTGAACTCCTTGGTGATCATGGTGGCGAAGCGGCTCATGACGACATCGCCCATGACCGGATCGGAGAACTTGAACAGCTTGAGCAAGGCCTCCCCATTGATGCGAACGATCTCGGCGCGCTCGAGACACACCGTCTTCGCCAGGCGCGCCTGTTCCACCAGCACCGCGGCCCAGCCGAAGATATCGGCCGTGTGCATGGTCTTGTCCAGCGTGCCGTCGGCCGCCCTCATCGTGTGCTGCACGCTGCCCGACGACAGCACGTAGATGTCGTCGGCCCGCTCGCCCATCTGATAGATCACATCTCCCTTGGCGTACGACTGCCAGGTCGCCAGCCTGGCGATGGAATTGAGCAGATCGGATGTCACCGTTTGAAACGGCATCGCGCGTTTTAACAAGGCCCTGATCTGGTCCGTGTCTTGATCCATACTTTCCTCCTCTGTGTGCCTGCCTGGCGCCGCGATCTGTCCGCATGCGTGCGTCGTGTTGGCAGGAAATGCGTCGTTCGCTTGCGCTATTTGCCCAGGTAGGCCGAGTCAGGCAGGGCGTTCACCGTGGCCACGGGGGACTGCAAACCGCGCTCCTTCATCACCGCGTCGGCCAGTTCCGGCATCACCGCGCCCGGCCTCAGCTTGTCGACGTTGATGCTCTTGATGGAATAGAGGAAAGTGGTGGCGCTGTCGATAAATGTCGTCACCTCCGGTGTGATGGCATAGGTGAGCACCAGGCGCACGGGCGAGCCGCCCACCGCTTCGGGGTGGGAGCCGAACATCGATGCCCACAGCATCTTTTCGGAGAAGCCGGTGGTCTGCTCTTTCGCCATCTGCGCGATCGCTGCGGTATTCTTCGGGTCCGCCAGGTACAGCTGTGCATCGAGCTCAGCGTTAAGCCAGGCCTTGGCCACGTCCGGGCGCTGCTTGATCAAGTCATGGCGCATCGTCAGGAAACCGCCGTCCTTTTCGTTTACCGCGGTGCCCGAGGCGATCCTTTTGGCCAGTCCTTCCTGCACCAGGCGCGACGCGGTGGGCTCCCAGATGACGGCCGCGTCGAGCTTGCCGGCCCGAAAGCCGCTGGTGATCACCTCGATGTTCTGGTTCAGGTAAGCGGCCGGTTTGACGTTTTCGTGCTTGAACACCGCCTGCGCGAAGCGGTCGGTACAGCTTCCCTTGGGGACCGCAACCTGCTTGCCGCCCAACCATTTGATGGCCTCTTTCTGGCTGGCGAACTTGGGCGCATCCGAGCGGGCCAGGAAGATATTGCACTGGTCCACGCCGGTGCCCAGCGAGGCCACGATGCGGATATCGGCAACCTGCTGCTTGGTGACCGAGACGATGGCCGGCATGTCGCCGACGTAGCCGATGTGCTGCTTGCCGGCGAGCATGGCATTGACGATGACGGCCCCTTGCAGGCCCACCGAAAATTCGACGGTCGATCCTTTTGGCAAATATTTTTCATACATTTTTTTGCCGCGCATTACCATTCCGGACCATGCCTGCGTGTAGTACGGCTGGTATCCGACGACCAGATGTACCGGGTCGCCTATCTTGCCATATTCGAGGTCCCCCGCGAGCGCGGACGAGCTTGCGCTGCCCAGCACCAGCAGTGTTGCGAACAGCGTGCGGGCAGTGCCGGCCCACCAGTTTGTCGTGCATGTCATGACGGTCTCCTAATCTAGTTTGACCCTTGGACAACGGGTCTGAATTCAGCCTCGTTTTGTAATGGGTTCTATCTCGACTCTGCTATGCCCTGTTTCCTGGCTTTATCTCCTTCAAGTCGCTTGCGCGCGTTGCTATTTCCCTGTGGGCGCCGTCAGATGGCGCGTGATCAAGCCCGGCAACTTGCGCATCACGGAATAACCGGCGACCGGATCGGACTCGAGCAGCTGCAGCGTTTGCGCGCCGCTCAGTCTCAGGATCGCAGAATCTTCCAGGCAGGACGCCCTGGCGATGCGTTGCGGCTGGTGATCGAGCAGCGCGGCCCACCCGAACACCTCGCCCCTGTGCAGCACGAAGCCGGCGGTGCTGGTGCGCTCGTCGCGCCCGATCTGGAAATCGACCCGTCCCGACTCGAGTATGTAGAGGTCGTCGGTGGGGTCGCCAATGTCGTACAGGACGCTGCCGCTTGCGCGTTCCTCGCGCCGGGCGATCCTGTTTAGCTGCTCGAGCGTCTCGGGCGAGACACCACTGAACAGCTCGGCGCCTTGCAGTGCGCCAGCCCTGACCACGAAGATCTCGCCTTCCTCCACCTTCACCTCGTAGCTCTCGAGCGGCGCCTCGGCCAGTCCCACCGCCGCCCCGGTCGTGATGTCCCACTGCCACAGATGCTGGTGGCAGGTGAGCAGCAAGCCATCGTAAAACCCCTCGTCGAGGCAGACCTCCTGGTGCGGACAGATGCCCTGGTATGCGTAATAGCTGCTGCCAGCGTTCGCGATCAACACCTTCAGCCCGCCCTCGACGTCATAGGTCTTCATGCCATTGCACGGAATATCGCTGGACTTGCATACATGTACTTTGCTCATCTGTGTCCCCTAGCTGAATTTGTCGTAGCGAATGTTGTCGGTCGTGAGCTTTGCTTGCAGCAGCATACGAATGGACGCATCGACCGCCGGGGGCGGGCCGGCCAGGTAGGCACGCACATTGTGCAGGCGGTTTTGCATCTGGCGCCCCGCCACTTCATGCACCATGCCCTGTTCGAACGCCAGCAGCGGGTAGTCGGCCTGCGCCGCCGCCCCCGCCGCCTGCTCCGACAGCGCAATCGTCACATTCAGTTTCGTTCCGCATTGCTCGCGCAGGCGTGAGAATTGATCGAGGAAAAAAGCATCCCGCATGCTCCGTACGCCGAAGAACACGTCGCCGTTGTACTGGGTGAAGTAGCCGTCTTGCGCGGCGCGCGCCAGGATCGACATCATGCCCGCGATGCCGCTGCCGCCCGCGATGCACAGCAGGTGCCGGGCCACGCTGGGATAGAACGTGGCCTGCCCGAGCGGACCGAAAAGCTCGACCTCGGTGCCCTCGCGCGCGCCGCCGAACAGCCATTCCGACATGCCGCCCCCGGGCTTTTTCTTCACCACGAACTCAAGCGTGTTGCAATGCCGCTGGTAGTTCGCCATCGACCATCCGCGCGCTCCGGGCACGGCGCCCACCTTGACCAGCATGAACTGGCCGGCATCGAACTGGACCGGCTGGCGCAGCTGCACTTCGACCAACGCGACATCGTGCGTCAAGGCGGTGACGGCCTTGATGCGGCCGCCGAACGGAGCGGGCACGCACGCTCCCGCCTCCATGGTCTGGACAAAGGCGCCGACCTCGATCACCAGGTCCGAGCTGGCGTCGCATTGGCACATCAAAAACTCGTCGGCCGCCTTCAGGTACTTGCGTCCGGGCGCCTGTGGCCAGCGCTCGGCGACCTGTCCTGAGATGAGCTTGGCTTTGCAGGTCCCGCAGGTCCCGCTTGCGCATTCATAGGGCAGGTCGACGGCATGTCTGAGCCCGCCGGCGAGAATGTTTTCATCCGCATCGGCATCGAAAGAATGCGCGCGATTTCTGGCATTGACCTGGATTTTCATGGGACCACCCGGAGCGTGTGATTAGAATGGAATGTGGTAACCGAAACCGAGCATCCGGGTGTCGAGCCGGACGTTTCGGTCAAGCAGTTTCGGGCCGTGCTCGTGGAGCTGCACCACGTCGATCATCTTGCCCACCGCGAACAGCTCGGTCGCGCCGCCATCCTGCGACGTCTTGAACACCTGCAGCGCGCTGGTGACCTTGGCCCTGCCCCCGCCCTGCTGTTCGACCAGGTAGACGGTCGCATGGCGCTGCAGGGACGAGTGGTCGCTGTTATGCTTGGGCAGGTTATCGAACAGGGTCTTCAGGCCTTCGCGGTCGTGCTCGAGCCAGGTCATCTCTTTGCGAATTTCCGGGCTGAAGGCGGAGATGGTGTAATGAAATTGGCTGTCGCACAAGGCCAGGTAGCCGGCAAAGTCCTTGTCGTCCATGACGAGACAGGATTGATAGATCAGCTCTTCGATGATGTGTCTGGATTCCACCGTAGTTTCCTTAAGGTTAAGGTTAGGTTTCAGGCTGTTGTGCCGAGCCCGCGCCCGCGGCCATCGCGCCATACGGCGCATGCGCCATGCGCCCCATGCGCTTGCTCCATTCGGCGTAGAAATGGCGCATTCCGCCTTCGTCATGGATGGTCATGTTTTCCTCGCGCCCATGAATGACCCATTTGCTGTCGGTGCCTTCGCGCATCGCCAGTCCCTGGCCGTGCACACCCAGCAGGTCCTCGTGCAGGTTGCGTCCGAACGGTCCCCAGATCTGGTTGTGGTCGCGGATGCGTTCGGCACGCTGCTCGGGCGTATCGCTTTTGAGCCCGAGCCCGCGGAACTCGATCAACACCTTGTTGGCGCCGAGCGGAATCGCGGTATCCATGCGCAATACCGAGGTGCGCAGGTTGTAGGTCATGCCAGGGAAGATATCGATCAGCACCCAGCCGCCCGGCGCCAGTCCCGGCCAGCCCACGCCGCGCTCCTTGCTGCCTTCATACGCGTCATATTTGATCGACATCGATCCGACCGACGCATGGCCGTTCGGATAGCCGGTGTACTTGCGGTCGAAGTAGCCGGGCTGGATCATCCCGGTGATCCGATTGAAGTAATGCATGTAATCGTGGTAAAACTCGCTGTTGGTGTCATGCCACAGCTTGAAGTTGGTATTCACCACGGCCTTGTGGTAATGAAATACCTCCATGGGCTCGTTCAGGTGCTCGTCCAGCAGGCCCATCGCGTCGCCGATGAATTCCTTCAGGGAGCAACTGTCGTCATCCACGTTGACCCAGACGAAACCGCCGTAACCGAGCGCGGTTTTCACTTCGCGCAGACCGGCGTTCTCGCAGCTGAAACGCTCCTGGTAGCCTTGGTTGGCGCGCGAAATGTCGGTGCAGGCGCCGGTCGCGTTAAACGACCATGCATGAAAGATGCAAGTGATGCGCTTGGCGTTGCCCACCGGGTCGTAGAGCAGCGTGTTGCCGCGGTGCGGACAGATGTTGTAGAAGGTGCGCACCTGCATATCCTCGCCGCGGATGACGAACAGCGGCGCCCCTCCGGGATGGCTGAAGGTGCGATAGTCGAAAGCATTCACCAGTTCGGATTCGTGGCAAGCGATGATCCAGGATTTGTTGAAGACCTTTTCCTGTTCTTCCCGAAATATCTTTTCGTCCGTGTAGATGCTCGTATCTACGTAGTGGGTGGAAGGAAAATTAGGTTTTTCCTTCCATTCATTTGAATTGCGCGCCATGGCTATTCCTTTCAGAGTCCGCGAACCTCGATGACCGATCGCTCGTGCTTGAGCAACCTCGTGAAGGTCATTGAGCATGGTTCGTGCCAGAGCCTTGCCGAGGCCCTGCCGCGCCGGGCTGGAGCGCTATTTCATATAGACAGCGCGGGTGCCGGCGCCGGCTCGCCGGCGCAATCGCGCCTGGCCAGCGGGCGCGCCAGCCGGGCCGGTTTGTTTCGTTAAGAAACGAGCCGCGTTTCGTCTGGAAACATCGTGCCGCCCCGCCCGGCCCTTGGGCGCGCGCCGCGCTGCGCCGGCCGGCGCGGCTGCCCGCTTCCCGCATGCGCCATGCAAAGCCGCGCCCGATGCCAAGTGGCATCGAAATTGCTAGGAGAACTGGGCCAAGCAGCGACGCTTCCTTGTCTTGAAGGGAAGCGTCGCAAGGCCGGGAGACATTCCGGCTTCAGCGTCTTGGTCCACGAGTATTCCCAGGAGTATTACATGTCAGAATCGCAGCCCAGTTCGAATCCCCTGTCCGAAGACATCGCCGGTCTCGAGGTCAAGACCACGACTTGCTATATGTGCGCATGCCGCTGCGGCATCCGGGTTCACCTGCGCGACGGACAGATCCGCTACATCGATGGCAACCCGAAGCACCCGCTCAACCAGGGCGTCATTTGCGCCAAGGGCGCCTCGGGCATCATGAAGCAGCAGTCGCCCGCGCGACTGACCCAGCCGCTGCTGCGCAAGCCGGGCGCGGACAGGGGCGCCGCCGAATTCGATGAAATCAGCTGGGACCAGGCCTTCGCCATCCTGGAGAAGCGGCTGGCCCACATCCGCGCCACCGACCCCAAGAAATTTGCGCTGTTTACCGGACGCGACCAGATGCAGGCCCTGACCGGTTTGTTCGCCAAGCAGTACGGCACGCCCAACTATGCCGCCCACGGCGGGTTCTGCTCGGTCAACATGGCGGCCGGCATGATCTACACCATCGGCGGCTCCTTCTGGGAATTCGGCGGCCCCGACCTGGATCGCGCCAAACTGTTCGTGATGATCGGCACGGCCGAAGATCACCATTCGAATCCGCTCAAGATTGCGATCTCCAAATTCAAACGCAGCGGCGGGCGCTTCATCTCGATCAATCCGGTACGCACCGGCTATTCGGCGATCGCCGATGAATGGGTGCCGATCAAGCCGGGAACCGACGGCGCCCTGCTGCTGGCACTGATCAACCAGATCATCGACAAGGGGCTCTACGACCGGGAATTTCTTGCGCGTTACAGCAATGCGGGCCAGCTCGTCAACCAGGATGCGGACGACGCCGATTTCGGCCTGTTCGCCATGGACCCGGAGGGTGCCCCGCTCAACCCCGATTACCCGCATAACAAATATTGGTGGGACCGCCACAGCGACCAGCTGGTGCCGACCCACACGGCGGGCGCCGATCCTTACCTGTGCGGGCAGTTCGCGCTGCCCGACGGGACACCGGTCAAGCCGGCATTCCAGTTGCTGGTCGATCGCGTCAAGCAATACACGCCTGAGTGGGCCGCTGACATCACCGGCATCCCGGCCGCCACCATCTGCCGGCTTGCCCATGAAATGGGCGTGATGGCGCGCGACCACAAGATCCATCTGCCGATCGCCTGGACCGATTCCTGGGGTACCGAACACAGCACGGTAACGGGCAACCCGGTCGCGTTTCATGCGATGCGCGGACTGGCCGCCCATTCGAACGGGTTCCAGACCATCCGCTCCCTGGCGATACTGATGAGTCTGCTCGGGACGATTGACCGGCCTGGCGGCTTCAGGCACAAGGCGCCGTTCCCGCGCGCGATTCCGCCGATTGCCAAACCGCCCAGCGGCCCGGACGCCATCAAGCCCGACAGTGTGCTCGACGGCATGCCGCTCGGCTTTCCTGCCGACCCCAACGATCTGTGCGTTCACAGCGACGGCACACCGGTGCGCATCGACAAGGCCTTCTCCTGGGAGCATCCCTTGTCAGTGCATGGCCTGATGCATAACGTGATTACCAACGCATGGCGCGGCGACCCATACCGCATCGACACCTTACTGCTGTTCATGGCGAACATGGCGTGGAATTCCAGCATGAACACCAGTGAAGTGCGCACCATGCTCAACGACAAAGACGCGAATGGCGACTACAAGATTCCCTTCCTCGTCGTGTGCGATGCCTTCCAGTCCGAGACGACCGCCTTTGCCGACCTGGTGCTGCCGGACACGAGCTATCTGGAGCGGCATGACGTGATGTCCATCCTCGACCGTCCGATTTCGGAATTTGACGGGCCGGTAGATGCTGTACGGATACCGGTGGTGCCTCCGAAGGGCCAGTGCAAGCCGTTCCAGGAAGTGATCGTGGAGCTTGCAGGCAGGCTCAAGCTGCCGGCATTCACCAATCCGGACAAGTCGCGCAAATTTCGCGATTACAAGGACTTCATCGTGAATTACGAAACCGCGCCCGGCTCAGGGATAGGATTCCTGGCAGGCTGGCGTGGCAAGGACGGCGAGAAGTCCATCTGCGGCGAGCCCAATCCGCGCCAGTGGGAAATGTATGAAAAGAATAACTGCTTTTTCCACCACGAGTTGCCGCAGTCGTATCAATACATGCGCAACTGGAACAAGGGCTATATGCAGTGGTCCCAGAGCGTGCGCATGCGGCGCGATGCGGACCCGATACTGATCCACATTTACTCGGAGGTGTTGCAGAAATTCCGGCTCGCAGCCCAAGGCAAGCGCGCCGGCAAACAACCTCCGGACCATTTGCGGGAGCGGATCGAGACCCATTTCGACCCCCTGCCTTTTTACTCGGAGCCGCTGGAGGCGCAAAGCAACGACAGCGAACGTTACCCGCTGAACGCGGTGACGCAGCGTCCGATGGCAATGTATCACTCGTGGGATTCGCAAAATGCCTGGCTGCGGCAGATTCATACGCACAATTATTTGTATGTCAATCCGCTGATGGCGCGCGCACAGGGGATCGGCGACGGCGACTGGATGTGGCTTGAATCGATGTGGGGCAAGGTGCGTTGCATGTGCCGCTACAGCGAGGCGGTCGAGCCCGGGACGGTATGGACCTGGAACGCCATCGGCAAGGCGAACGGCGCCTGGCGCCTGGGACCTGAGGCCAATGAATCGCGCAAGGGCTTTTTGCTCAATCACCTGATTTCGGAAGAACTGCCGGCCGATGCGAATGGCCGCGTGTTTTCGAATTCCGATCCCGTCACCGGACAGGCCGGCTGGTACGACGTGCGGGTGCGGATCTACAAGGCAGATGAGGCCGAACCCAAGGAATCCTCGCCGCAGTTCGCCCCGATGCCGGCGCTGCCCGGGACCAACCCGGTGCGCCGCCTTTGGCAGGCTTACTTTTCCGGGGCTATCGTTCCGGACAGGAAGTAGCAGCGCCAGAGAAGTGGCCAATGGCCGCCACCGGCGTTGCGCTAGCGCTGCCCGGCCCAACCTTTATGAGTGGAGTAAAAGCATGACACAAATGGCGCTTGTGATCGACCTGAACGTATGCGTTGGCTGCCAGGCCTGCGTAACGAGCTGCAAGTCCTGGAACACCTCGGGCAGCGCTGGCTACCTGAGCGACACCCGCCCGTACGACGCGAACCCCAGCGGGACGTTCTTCAATCGGGTCCAGACCTTCGAAGTCGGGGAATTTCCCAATACGCAGACGGTGCACTTTCCAAAGTCCTGCCTGCATTGCGAGGAACCGCCCTGCGTTCCGGTGTGCCCTACCGGTGCCAGCTACAAGCGCAAGGAAGACGGCATCGTGCTGGTCGATTTCGACAAGTGTATCGGCTGCGGTTATTGCTCCTGGGCCTGCCCGTATGGTGTGCGCGAACTCGACGAACAGCGCCAGGAAATGACGAAATGTACTTTATGCGCCGACCGCATCGAGAACCAGTCGCTGCCGCCGGCCGACCGGCAGCCGGCGTGCGTCATGGCCTGCCCGACCAATGCGCGCCTGTACGGCGACATTCACGATCCCGATTCGGTGGTATCGACCGCGATCCGGGAACGCGCAGGCTACCAGCTCATGCCGGAATGGGGCACCAAACCTTCCAACCACTACTTACCGCGCCGCAAGACAGAAATGACCCTCACCGAGGACCAGATCACGCGCGGCGACAATCCGAACAAGGTCGATGCAAGAGCGACCAAGGTCGGCGCGCCCACGCTCGATGACGCGGCCTCATGGTGAGCCGGCGGCAAGCAACAGATCCCCATTCAGACAAGGAATTTCATTCATGAACCCGGCCTTCTCCGTTATTTTTCTTACAACACTGATCGGCGCAGGCCAAGGCCTGTTCCTCGCCATCTACGGCGTCGAACTTGCGACCGCGCTCCATCTGCTCGCGATCAAGAACAGCGCGACCCTGTTCATCTGGGGCAGTGCGTTTTCTCTCGTGCTCACCGGGCTGGGCTTGATCGCGTCTTTCTTCCACTTGGGCCACCCGGAGCGCGCCTGGCGCGCCGCCGCGATGTGGAGATCCTCGTGGCTGTCGCGCGAAGTCATCGCGCTGCCGGCCTTCATGGCGCTCGTGCTCGCCTATGGCTGGGCCCATTACGCAGGCGCCGCGCTCACGCTCGAACTGGGCGCCGCCGCGAGCGTATTGTGCATCGCCCTGTTCATTTGCACAGGCATGATCTACGCGTGCATCAAATTTCTCCAGGAATGGGCAAGTCCTTTAACGCTGGTCAATTACTTTTTGCTCGGCAGCGCGTCCGGATTTACCTTGGCGACCGCCCTTGCCGCCTTTGTCGAACCGGATCTGATCGGGCCGCTCGCCATGGCCGCCATCGCCCTCACCTTGGCCGGGTTCGCCATGCGCGTGCTTTCCCTGGTGCGCAACAGCACGCTCAAGCCGAAATCAAGCCTGCAAAGCGCGACCGGCATTTACCACCCGCGTATCGTGCAAAAGTCGCAAGGCTTCATGGGCGGGTCATACAATACCAGGCAGTTCTTCCATAGCAAGACGCCATTCATGTTGAAATCCATTAAGTCGATCTTCCTGATCTGCGCTTTCGTGATCCCGCTGCTGCTGCTCTCGGCTGGGCTTGGCGCGGCGTCCGCCGGTTTTTTCTGCGCCGCTTTTCTGGTGCAGTATGCGGGCTTGATTGCCGAGCGCTGGTTTTTCTTCGCGCAAGCCAATCACCCGCAAAACCTGTATTACCAGACCATATCCTGAGCATGCCCGCAATGCATGCGCAAGGACCGGTCGATGCTACATGGCGAGCTGACCTGTTTTCTGAACACCTGTACCGCGCTGCCTGTCACCGGCCGGGAGCGGGCGCGCTGCCCTCGACCTTCCCGCGGCGCCGCCTCAGGGTAGCGCGGCGCGGCATGATCGCGGGCATGGATATTGCTGACAAAGCCATCATGAAACAGACAAGGACAATCATCGGACCAAGCTCTGCACCGGGCATCGGATTTGCGCAATGCACCTGTCAGTGCGGCAACGGCGCCGGGGCGCGGCGCCGGCTTGAAGGGGTGGAAAATTAATTCGCCGCTTGAATCGATTCTGCTGGCCAGCGCCCTTGCCGGGCTTCTCAGCATGTCGGCAGGCGCCTTGCTGTCGTTATCGCTGCGCCCGGCCATGCTCGAGCGCATGGTCAGCCTGGCGGCCGCCATCCTGCTCTCGACGGCCTTGCTGCACGCACTGCCCCGGGCCTTCGCCGCGCAGGCCGACAGGCATGCCCTGTGCGCGACCCTGCTGGCCGGGCTGCTGTCGTTCTTTCTGCTTGAAAAGTGCGCGATCATGCATCACGCATGCCTGCATGCGAGCGCCGGCCACGCCCAGCCTTACGTGCACGATCCGCGCGTGGCGGGCCGCGCCGGCTGGACGATACTGCTCGGCGACGGCTTGCACAATCTGAGCGCCGGCATCCTGATCGCCGCCGCCTTCCTGGCCGACCCGCAACTGGGCCTGGCAACCGGGTTCGCGATCGCCGCCCACGGCATTGCGCGCGAGTTCGGCGATTTCATCGTGCTGCTCGACGCCGGCTTCGGCAAGGCGCGCGCCTGCGTCTATAAACTGCAGTGCAGCCTGCTGACCATGGCCGGCGGCCTGCTCGGCTATCTGATGCTCGAGCGCGGCATGCAAGCGGTTCCCTACGTGCTGGTGCTGGCCTCGTCCGGATTCATTTACATCGCCGTCAGCGACCTCATGCCGAAAATGCAGCGCCGCGAGTCGCTCCGGGAAACCTTGCCGCAACTTGTGCTGATCGGCCTGGGCGTGATGATCGTACTGAGCCTCGATAGCCGCTGGCAGACAGCCTGAGCCATATCGGATGCAGAGCGGCAGGCCAGCACAACGCTTTCGGCCTCCCGATGCGCCGGTCGGTTACTATTAGCCGGTGCAGTACCGCAACAGTCGACAGCCCTGCTCGCACAGCTTGAGCAGCCCTTCACCAACCGGTCGGATTGAACCGAAAATTGCGCATGAACAGTAACGTAAACAAGCTATCCGATGTGCACACCATCGATATCGTGGTCTACCCCGGCTTCAAGGCGCTCGAGGCGATCGGCCCCTTGAAGGTGTTCGACTACGCCAACACGCATCTGCGACGGCGCGGGCTCGCTGGCGGCTATCAGGTATGTATTGCCTCAAACCAGCTCGGCATGGTGGTGTCGGACACCATCATGTCGCTGCAGGCGACCAAGCGTATCAGCTCCCTGGCCCTGCCCGACATGGCGATCGTGGTGGGCGCGCACGAGATCGAGACGGCGCTGGAAAAATCGCCCGAAATCGTCGAATGGGTGGCCGCGGCCAGTCCCAGGATCAAGCGGCTGGCAGCGCTGTGCACCGGCAGCTTTTTCCTGGCGGAAGCCGGTGCGCTGGACGGCAAGCGCGCCACCACGCACTGGAGCGCGGCCGAGCGGCTGCGGCAACGCTATCCGGCCGTCACCGTCGACGCCGACGCCATCTTCGTGCGCGAAGGCAATATATGGACGTCGGCAGGCGTCACCGCAGGCATCGACCTGGCCCTGGCGCTGGTGGAGGATGATTTCGGCCGCGCCGTCGCGCTCGAGGTCGCGCGTGATCTGGTGGTGTACCTGAAGCGGCCTGGCGGCCAGTCGCAATTTTCGATTCACCTGTCGAGCCAGATGACCAATCACCCCAAGATAAGGGCACTGCAAGACTGGATCCTGACGCACCTGGAAGAAGACCTGAGCACGCCCGTGCTGGCGCAGCGGCTGGCCATGAGCGACAGGAACCTGAGCCGGGTGTTTCAGCGCGAAACCGCGGGCAGTCCGGCCGACTTCATCGAAACGGCACGCTTCGAACTGGCCAGGCGCCTGCTGGAGGACAACAAGGTCCCGCTCAAGCTGATCGCATCGAAGAGCGGATTCGGGACCGAGGAAAAAATGCGCCGCGTGTTCCAGAAACGGCTGGGAATTACGCCGCGCGCCTATTGCGAACGTTTTTCCAGTACCGCTGGAGCGTGAGGTGCCGGCTCGCCACGGCCGGCACCGGCATCCTTAGCGCAGTACGCCGGCGGCCTTGGCCGTGTGCGTGGCGATCGCGTCCATCAGGGGTGGCGACAGGCAGTCGTAAGGCGCCAGCCCGATCTTGCTCAGGTGCGCCCTGACTGCGCCCATGCTGTCGGGGCTGGCGCCGGACTCGATGATGGACGAGACAAAGGCGGCGAATTCAGGCGGCGCCCAGCCGCTCTCGTTCGACAACTCGGTATGGATGAAGTCCAGTCCATAGAATGGATGGCCGTCATTCTCGATGCGGCCGTACATGTGGACACCGCAATCCTTGCACGCATGGCGCTGGATGGCCGCCTTCGGATCGACTACCTTGAGCTTGTCGGCATTTGCCGTTACCTTCACCTTGTCGCGCGACACCACGGCCACCTGGGAGAACAAGGAGCCTGCCGGCTTCCAGCACTTGGTGCAACCGCACACGTGATTGTGGGCGCATTGGCTGGTCACCGAGACGGTCACGGTCTTGTTCGCGCATGCGCACGAGAGAGTGCCGCCGGCAAAATTGGCGGCCGCCGGCTTGAGTCCGGCACTAAGTGCCGGATGAATGTGGACTGCACTGCTCATGATATGTTCTCCATTAGTTTTAGCTTGTTTGCCCGCCGCAGGCTGGGGCCACGGCGAGCGCTTGGACTTTACTTCCCCAGCATAAGACGATTGCGCCTGCCCGTCCTGCTTCCGACGCCACTACTGGTTCAAATGAAACTCAATATGCTGCTCCACGAAGGTGGAAATGAAATAATAGCCATGGTCGTAGCCCTTGTGCCGGCGCAGCTCCAGCGGCTGCCTTGCCTTCTTGCATGCCTGCTCGAAGGCCGCGGGCAACAGCTGGTCGTCCAGGAATTTGTCGGCCAGGCCCTGGTCGATCAGGATGCCGCGCGGGAACGGGGTACACATGTTTCCCATGAGCGCACTGGCATCGTATTGCAGCCAGCTTTGTACCGTGTCGCCCAAATAGCCCGAGAACGCCTTCTTTCCCCAAGGACAATGGGTCGGCGCGCAGATCGGCGCGAAGGCGGAGACCGAGCTGAACAGGTCGGGATTGCGCAGCGCCAGCACCAAGGCCCCGTGCCCACCCATTGAATGGCCGAAAATCCCGACCCTGGCGTCATCGATTGAAAATTCGCGCAGTACCGTCTGGTACAGCTCCAGCACATAGCTGTACATGCGGTAATGCCGGTTCCAGGGCGCCACATTTGCATCGACATAAAAGCCGGCGCCCACGCCGAAGTCCCAGCTGTCCGACTCCCCGGCAATGCCGGCCCCGCGCGGGCTGGTGTCGGGCGTGACCAGGATCACGCCGCGCTCGGCGGCGACGCGCTGGGCGCCGGCCTTCATCATGAACGTCTCTTCGGTGCAGGTCAGGCCGGCCAGGAAGAACAAGGCCGGCAGCGGCCCCCCGTGCGCCTGCGTCGGCAGGAACACCGAGAAGCGCATCGGCAGGCCGATCGTCTCCGACTGGTGCGAGTAGAAGCGCTGCACGCCGCCGAAGCAGGCGTGCTCGCTGATCAGTTCAAGCGCAGCCATGGCATCAGTACAGCACGACCGAGCGGATCGACTCGCCGCTTTTCATGAGGTCGAAGCCCTCGTTGATGCGCTCGAGCGGCAAGGTATGGGTGATCAGGTCGTCGATATTGAGCTTGCCCTCCATGTACCAGTCGACGATCTTGGGCACGTCGGTGCGCCCGCGCGCGCCGCCGAACGCCGAGCCTTTCCACTCGCGTCCGGTAACGAGCTGGAACGGACGGGTGCTGATTTCCTGTCCGGCCGCCGCCACCCCGATGATGAAGGACTGGCCCCAGCCCTTGTGCGTGCACTCGAGCGCCTGGCGCATGACGGTGGTGTTGCCGATGCATTCGAACGAATAATCGGCCCCGCCGTCGGTCAGCTGCACGATATGATCGACGATATTGTCGACTTCGTTCGGGTTGACGAAATGGGTCATGCCGAACTTGCGCGCCATCTCGATGCGGCGCGGATTGATGTCGACCCCGATGATCTTGTCGGCGCCGACCATCTTGGCGCCCTGGATGACGTTCAGACCGATGCCGCCCAGGCCAAACACCACCACGTTGGCGCCCGCCTCCACCTTGGCCGAAAACACGACCGCGCCGACCCCGGTGGTGACGCCGCAGCCGATATAGCAGGCCTTGTCGAACGGCGCGTCGCTACGGATCTTGGCCAGTGCGATTTCCGGCACCACGATGTAATTCGAAAAAGTCGAGGTTCCCATGTAATGGAAAATCGGTTTGCCATCGAGCGAAAAACGGGACGTCGCATCCGGCATCAGGCCGCGTCCCTGGGTCGAGCGGATCGACTGGCACAGGTTGGTCTTGCGCGACAGGCAAAATTTGCACTGGCGGCATTCCGGGGTGTACAAGGGAATGACGTGATCGTCCTTCTGGAGCGTGGTCACGCCCGGGCCGACCTCGAGCACGATGCCGGCGCCCTCATGGCCCAGGATCGAGGGGAAAATGCCTTCCGGATCGGCTCCCGACAAGGTGTAGTAATCGGTATGGCAAATGCCGGTCGCCTTGATCTCCACCAGGACTTCACCTGCGCGCGGGCCGGCGAGGTCGACTTCCTCGATCGTCAGCGGCGCACCGGCTTTCCATGCAATAGCAGCTCTCGTTTTCATTTTTGTCCCCGTTCTAAAAAATCATGAGGCAATTATGATAGGTGAAAACGAAAGAAGGTGATCCGGGGCGCAGATTGTCCGAAAATGAGGCTTGCTCGTCCCAATTTGCGCAAATCCAGTCGAAACACAGGCCCTCTGCGCGGCCTACCCGCCTGTTTCGGCGCGCGCCAGCGCCGTGCGCACCTCGTCGGCATCGGCAGGGCGCACCACGCGCGCGTACTCCTTACCGTCTTTCGAAAACACCACGGTCGGCCAGAGCTTGACCCGGAACGAGCGGCCCAGCGGCCGCCCGCTGCCGTCCTCGACCTTGATATGGCGCACTTCCGGCTGTCCGGACAAGGCCGCCGCTATATGGGGTGCAGCCGCGCGGCAGTAACCGCACCAGTCGGTGCCGAAATCGAGCGCGACGGTGCCGGGCAGCGCATCGATCGTGCTGCGTTCCGGTTGCGTGGTTGCATAAGGCATGCTCATGACGGAACTCCTTCGGGTGGCAAGACCGTAGCCTACCCCAAAAACGCCGATCGCGACGCCCCCGCGCGGCGCGCTCGGCGGCGCTTTCTAGGCCAGGCCGCGCAAGGTCCTGGCTGCCGCCACCATATTGGCCAGCGCGGGGATGACTTCGGACCATTGACGCGTCTTCAGGCCGCAGTCCGGATTGACCCATAGACGCTCGGCTGGAATGCGTTCGGCGGCCTTGTTCATCAGTTGAACGATGTGCGCCTGCGTGGGGATGTTCGGCGAGTGGATGTCATACACGCCTGGACCGATTTGGTTCGGATAATTGAAGTCGCCGAAGACGTCGAGCAGTTCCATATCGGAGCGCGCGGTCTCGATCGTGATGACGTCTGCGTCCATATCTGCGAGCGAGGCGATGATGTCGTTGAACTGCGAGTAGCACATGTGGGTGTGGATCTGGGTGCCGTCTCCCACGCCATTGGCGGTGATGCGGAAGGACTCGACGGCCCAGTCGAGGTACTGCTGCCACTGCGATTTTCGCAGGGGCAGCCCTTCGCGCAAAGCGGCTTCATCGATCTGGATCACCCTCACACCGGCCGTTTCCAGGTCCAGCACTTCCTCGCGGATTGCCAACGCGAGCTGGTAGCAAGACAGCGAGCGCGGCTGGTCGTCGCGAACGAAAGACCAGTTCAGGATCGTCGCCGGCCCGGTCAACATGCCCTTCATCGGTTTGTCGGTCAGCGATTGGGCGTATTCGGTCCACTTGACCGTCATCGCCTGCGGGCGGCTGATGTCGCCGAACAGGATGGGCGGCTTGACGCAACGCGAGCCGTAGGACAGCACCCAGCCGAACTGGCTGAAAGCGTAGCCGTCGAGTTGCTCGCCAAAATACTCCACCATGTCGTTGCGTTCGGCTTCGCCGTGCACCAGCACGTCCAGGCCCAAGGCCTCTTGCTCGCGCACGCTACGAGCGATCTCGGCCTTCATGGCGGCCTGGTATCCGGCCTCATTTAACTGGCCTGACTTGAACTGGCTGCGTGCCTGACGGATTTGCGCCGTCTGCGGGAAGGAACCGATGGTGGTGGTGGGATAAGCCGGCAGGTTCAGCCGTACAGCCTGCTTCCTGGCGCGCACCGGATAGGCACTGTGGCGCCGGCCCAGTGCCGGGTTGAGGCTGGCGAGGGCGGCCTTGACCGCCGGGTTCGTCACGCGCGGCGACGTGCGGCGGCTGCTGATGGCGGCCAGGTTGGCGGCCAGTTCGGCAGCGACGGCCTCGCGCCCCGTGTTCAGCGCAGTGGCCAGGGTCTTCAGCTCGTCGAGTTTCTGCAGCGCGAAGGCGAGCCAGGACAGCATGTGCGCATCGAGCTTGCGCTCGCTGGAAAGGTCGACCGGTACGTGCAGTAGCGAGCAGGACGGCGCAATCCACAGGCGATCGCCCAGCCGCCGGGCCAGCGGCTCGAGCCAGTCGAGCGTCGCACCGAGGTCGGTCTTCCAGATGTTGCGGCCATTGATCACGCCCAGCGACAGCACCTTGTGCGACGGCAGCAGGTTCAGCAAGGGCTGGAGCTCGCCGCGCGCATTGATCGCATCGAGGTGCAGACCCGCCACCGGCAGATTGCAGGCGAGATACAGGTTCTCCTCCAGCGTGCCGAAATAGGTGGCCAGCAGTAGCTTGACGCGGCAGCTCTTGAGGTGATGGTAAGCCAGGTTCAGCGCATGCTGCCACTCGGCGTCCAATTCGGTGACCAGCACGGGCTCGTCGATTTGCACCCACTGCACCCCTTGTACAGCCAGTAGCTCCAGTAGTTCGGCGTAGGCGGGCAGCAAACGCTCCAGCAAGGCGAGCTTGTTCGAGTCGTCCTTGGCTTTGCCCAGCCACAAGTAGGTCACCGGGCCGATGATCACCGGCTTGGCCTTGACGCCTTGCGCGTTGGCCTCGCCCAGTTGTTCCAGCAGGCGCGAGGCGTCCAGCGTGAACGCGGTATCGGCACTGAACTCCGGGACGATGTAGTGGTAATTGGTATCGAACCATTTGGTCATTTCGCCTGCGGCGATGCCGCCGCAGCAGCGGGCATGCGCATGCCCGCCTTCGGCCGAGCGGCCGCGTGCCACGCGAAAGTAGTTGTCCAGCGGATCGCCATGAAAGTCGCGCGCGCGCTCGGGCAGATTGCCCAGCGTGAAGCTCATGTCGAGCACCTGATCGTAGAAGGCGAAATCGCCCACCGGCACCAGGTCGAGCCCGCACTGCTCGTTCCAGTGGCGCTGACGCAGTTCGGCGCCCAGCGTCTTCAATGCGTCACCAGAGGACTGGCCTTTCCAGTAGGACTCAAGGGCGAACTTCAATTCGCGCTGCGCGCCAATGCGGGGAAAACCGAGGTTGTGTGTGGTGACCATACTTGCCTTTTTTCTTCAAACGATGAGAGGGATAGCGCTATGGTACGAAAACACGCGCATGACGTAAAATGATCATATTTCAATAATCAATTAATTTAATTCATGGGTGTATATGCTTGAAAGAATGCATCTGGCCATAGTCCGTGAGCTTGACCGGCAAGGCTCCCTCACGGCCGCTGCCGGCGTCTTGTGCCTGACCCAGTCGGCCCTGAGCCACACGATGAAGAAGCTGGAACAGGCGCTGGGCACCGACATCTGGCTGCGTGAAGGCCGCGGCCTTCGTTTGACCCAGGCCGGTCAGTACCTGCTCGATGTGGCCAACCGCTTGTTGCCTCAACTGGAGCGGGCCGAAGAGCGCTTGAGCCAGTACGCCGAAGGCCGGCGTGGTACTTTGCGTATTGGTATGGAATGCCATCCCTGTTATCAGTGGCTGCTCAAGGTCGTCGCTCCTTACCTTGCCCAGTGGCCAGAGGTGGACGTGGACGTCAAACAGAAATTTAAATTCGGTGGGATTGGCGCGCTGTTCGGCTATGAAATCGACTTGCTGGTCACGCCCGACCCCTTGTACAAACCAGGACTGCGATTCGAGCCCGTGTTCGATTATGAACAGGTCCTGGTGGTCAGCCGCCACCATGCGCTGGCAAGGGCAACATTTGTCGAACCGGCACAATTGAGCAGCGAGGTTCTTATCACCTACCCGGTGGAAACAGACCGCCTGGATATTTACAACCAGTTCCTGCAACCGGCCGGCATCAGTCCCAAACACCACAAGGTGATCGAGACGACCGACATCATGTTGCAGATGGTGGCAGGCGGACGGGGCGTGGCGGCCTTGGTTCCCGTGCGGCTAGGCCGCCACGGGATTGCCAAGCAGATCTTTCTTGGAGCACGTGAAACAGACGCCCAGATCGATTACTTGAAAGCTTTTTTTGAGTTGGCGCGCCTGCATGACGGTAAACCAGCCCGGCAACGAGACCCCGCCTGATTGCGCCGCCGCTACAGCGTCAGGCCGCCAAGGCTGGTTCCTCCGCACACGTACAACACCTGGCCGGTGACGAAACTGGCCTCGGCCGCGGTGAAGAAGCGCACCGCATGCGCCACGTCGGCCGGCTGCCCCAGCCGTTTGACTGGAATGCTGGCGGCCAGCGCCTCGACCTTGGGGCTGCCGTGCGGGACGATCTCGTGGAACATGTCGGTCTGGACCGGGCCGGGCGCGACCACGTTGACCGTGATGCCGTGCGGCGCCAGTTCCAGCGCCCAGGTGCGCGCCATGCCGAACATGCCGGACTTGGTGGCGCCATAGCTGGTGCGCCCGGCCAGGCCAAGCGCGCCGCGCGAGGACAGCAGCACGATGCGCCCGAACCGGCCGGCCTTCATCGCGGGCAGCAGCGCCTGCGCCAGCACGATCGCGGCCGCCAGATGGATGTCGACGAGGGTATCGAGGTCTTCCAGCCTGACCTCTTCGAGGCGGGCCGGCAGGATCACGCCGGCATTGTGCACCAGCGTATCGGGCGCGAAGCGCACCGCCACCTCGCGCGCCGCCTGCGCCGTGGCAGCGCGGTCGGCCAGGTCGACCACCACCGAATGGAGCCGCTCGTGGGTAAATTCCGGTGCGCGGCGCGCCATTGAAATGACCTGGTAGCCGTCGGCCAGCATCTGCTTGCACAGCTCGGCCCCGATGCCGGCACTGCCGCCGGTGACGACGGCGCAGCGTGGTTGTGTATTCGTCATATTGACTCCACCAGCGCCAGGACCCGCAGCGGGCTGCCGCTGCCGTTCTGGATTTTAAGGGGCGGGCAAATCAGCACGCTGCCGGTGGGCGGCAGCAGGTGCAGGTTGGTCAGGCATTGCAGGCCGTAGCGCCCGGCGCCGTGCATGTAGTAGTGGCACGGGTACGGCGGACGCTGGTGAAAGCCCTGCCCGGCATCGGTGCCGATCGCTTCCGAACCGAAACCGAGCACGTCGCGCTGCTCGACCAGGAAGCGCGCCACCTCGGCGCTCGGGCCGGGCGTGTGCTGGCCGCTTTCGTCGTAATTCTGGAACGCCTGCGGGTCGAGGTGGCGCTTGGACCAGTCGGTGCGCATCAGCACCCAGGCGCCGCCCGGGATGCGCCCGTGCACCGCTTCCCACGCGAGCACATCGTCAACGCTGAGCAGGTAGTCGGCGTCGGCCGCGGCATCGGCAACGCAGTCGATGACCACGGCCGGCGCCACGAAGTTCTTGACCTCGATGGTGTCGACCGCATTGTTCGGCAGCTCGCGCCCCGAGATCCAGTGGATCGGCGCATCGAAGTGGGTGCCGGTATGTTCGCCGCACGAAAAATTGTTCCAGTACCAGGCCGGACCGCGTTCGTCGTAGCGCGAGATCTCTTCGAGCCGGAACGGCCAGCACTGGCCGAACTCGGGCGGCACCGTAATCTGCGGGAATTCGGGGGTCAGCGTCTGGGTCAGGTCGATCACGCGGATCTGGCCATTGCCCAGCGCAGCGGCCAGCGCGCCCAGTATCTCTGTCGGTTTCATTCAGGTTCCTCCGGCGGCGAGCTCGCGTTCGAGCACTTTGGGATTGTCCAGCCAGCGCTCGAGCCACTCCTGCGCCACGTCGCCCGGATAAACGTCCTCGACGCCGTCGCGCAGCGCCTTGACGATGGCGCTGGCGACCGCTTCGGGCGCCACCTTGGGCGGCGGCGTGAGCTGGTTCCAGTCATCGTCGATCGGGCCGGGGAACACGTTAATGACCCGAATGCCCGCCGGGCGCATCTCGGCGCGCAGGCACTGCGCCAGCGACAGCGCGGCCGCCTTCGACGCGGAGAAGGTGCCGTGCGCCGGAAAGTTCGACAGGGCGTAGATCGACAGCAGGTTGACCCAGGCCACGGCGCTGGACTGGCCGTCGGCCCCGCGTCCCTTGAGGGCGGGCCCGAATTCCTGCGCCAGGCGCAGCAGGCCGAAATAGTTGATGTCCATTTCGGCGCGCGCCACGTCGGTGCCGCGCCGCGCGCCGATGCCGAAGGTACGGTGCACCTCGGCGGTGTTGATCACGATGTCGACCTTGCCGCCGATCGAGCCGGCCGCCTCGCTGACCGACTTGGCGCTGGTCAGGTCGAGCGGCACCAGGCTCACCTGCGGCAGGTCGGCGATGCTCTCGAAGCCGGGCGGGGTCTTCCAGGGTTCGGCGTGGCCGACCCAGATCAGGTCGGCGCCGGCCTTGGCCAGCGCCCTCACCACGGCCTGGCCGACCGCCGATTTGCCGTCGCTGACGAGCACCTTGCGAAACTTCGGGTCGCAACTCATTTCGCGCAGTACGCGGTCTTCATTCATATTCTCAGTCTCCGTTTCAGGGAATCCCACCAGTACCGCCTGTCCGGCGCGGTCGAGCCGCACGCCGACCCGCATGCGGGCGGGGGGCGGCGCCACGTCATCGAGCAAATGCACCATGACGCTCGGGCCGCTGTCGAGTTGCGCAAGTCCCAGCCGCCACGGCAGGCGCTCTCGGAAGAACAGGTCGTTGCTGTGATGGAGCACGGTTTCGCTCAGCAGCAGCGCGGCGCCGCTTTCCGGCCTCCACTCGAGCCGCGCCGACAGGCAGGAGCGGCAGGCTTCGCGCGGCGGGTACTGCACCTGGCCGCAGTCGGCGCATTTTTGCAGCTCGAAGCGGCCCAGCGCGGCCGCCGCGGTCAGCCCGAGCGCGATGCGCCCGCGGCTGTTCGGCGGCAGCGTCGGCTGGCGCGTGCGCAGGATCGGATTCTTGCGCTGGGGGCGTGTCAGCGGGGCCGTCATGGGGCGCTCCCGAGGATCACCGCGCCGGTGCACAGGCAGCGGTCGTAGGTCACCATGCCGAAGCCGCACACCAGGCCCAGTTCGGCCCCGGGCACGCTGCGCGTGCCGGCCGCGCCGGTCAGCTGGCGGATGGTTTCGGTCATGCCGATAAAGCCGCCGGCGGCGCCCGCCTGCCCGCCCGAGAGCTGCCCGCCGCCCGTGTTGTTGGGGAAGCTGCCGTCGAAACCGAGGCCGTGGCGCCGCACGAATTGCGGGCCCTCCCCTTTTTCGCAGAAGCCGAGGTCTTCGAACTGCATCATCACGATCACCGGGTAGTCGTCGTAGGTCTGGATCAGGTCGATCGCCTCCGGCCCCACTCCGGCCTGGGCGTACAGGTCGGCGCGGTCGACCTGCCAGCCGCCGCGCGTCATGATGGGGTCGTCGGCAAAGGCGTTGTGGCGCTCGATCGCGCCGCGCACGACCACGTGCGCCAGCCCCAGGTCGCGCGCGCGCTCCTCGCTCATCACGAGGAAAGCTTCGGCCCCGGCGCAGGGCATGACGCAGTCGAACAGGTGGATCGGGTCGGCAATCGCGCGCGCGTCCATGTATTGACCCAGCGTGAGCGCTTTCTTGAACATCGCATTCGGATTGTGCAGGGCGTTGCTGCGCTGGTCCACCGCAATGCGGCCGAAGTCCTCGCGCCGCGCGCCATAGGTGCGCATGTAGTTGGCGGTGATGAAGGCGAAGATCGAATTCGGCCCGCCCGCGCCATACGGGTAGCTGGCGTCGCGCGCGAAGTCGCTAAAGCTGCCCAGCGTCATGCGAAACGAGTCGACGTGGTTGGTGTCGGCGGCGATGCAGGCCACGATGTCGGCGTCGCCGGCCTGCACTGCGCGCGCGGCACGCCGCAGCGCCATCACGCCGGAGGCGCCGCCGGTCGGAATGTGGTCGAGCCAGCGCGGCGACATGCCAAGGTGCTGCGTCACCCCGACCGCGGTGTCGGGCGCGAGCGAAAAACTGCTGACGGTCAGGCCGTCGATCTGGTCCTTGGGCAGGCCCGATTCGCGCACCAGTGCCTGCATCGCCTGCCCCAGGAACCAGTGCGCGCCGTGCGTCGAATAGCGCTGGTAGGGCACGGTGACTGGCACCGTGACCGCCACGCCTTCATAGGATTGGCGCTTTCCCATGGCGTCAGTTGCCGAAAGCGGCGATCCCGGTCTGGGCGCGCCCCAGGATCAGGGCGTGCACGTCGTGGGTGCCTTCGTAGGTGTTGACCACTTCCAGGTTGAGCATGTGGCGGATCACGCCGAATTCGTCGGAGATGCCGTTGCCGCCCAACATGTCGCGCGCGACACGGGCGATGTCGAGCGACTTGCCGCAGGAATTGCGCTTCATCATGGAGGTGATTTCGACCGCGGCGGTGCCGGCATCCTTCATGCGCCCCAGTTGCAGACAGCCCTGCAGGCCCAGCGTGATTTCGGTCTGCATGTCGGCCAGTTTTTTCTGGATCAGCTGGTTGGCGGCCAGCGGACGGCCGAACTGCTTGCGGTCGAGCACATACTGGCGCGCGATGTGCCAGCACGCCTCGGCCGCGCCCAGCGCGCCCCAGGCGATACCGTAGCGCGCCGAATTGAGGCAGGTGAACGGCCCCTTCAGGCCGCGCACAAAGGGAAACGCGTTTTCTTCGGGACAGAACACATTGTCCATCACGATTTCGCCCGTCACCGAGGCGCGCAGGCCGAACTTGCCGTGAATGGCAGGCGCAGACAGCCCGGCCATGCCTTTTTCGAGGACGAAGCCGCGGATCGCGCCTTCGTCGTCCTTGGCCCAGACCACGAACACATCGGCCACGGGCGAATTGGTGATCCACATCTTCGCGCCGCTCAGCGAGTAACCGCCCGCGACCTTTTTGGCGCGCGTGATCATCGAGCCTGGGTCGGAACCGTGATTCGGCTCGGTCAGGCCGAAGCAGCCTATCGATTCGCCGCTGGCCAGCCTGGGCAGGTATTTCTGGCGCTGCGCTTCGGTGCCGAATTCGTAAATGGGCACCATCACCAGCGAGGACTGCACGCTCATCATCGAGCGGTAGCCCGAATCGACGCGCTCGACTTCACGTGCGATCAGGCCGTAGCAGATGTAGTTCAGGCCGGCGCCGCCGTATTCGGCCGGGATGGTCGGACCCAGCAGGCCCAGTTCGCCCATCTCGCGGAAAATGGACACATCCATTTGCTCGTGGCGGAACGCTTCGAGCACGCGCGGGGCCAGCTTGTCCTGGCTGTAGGCATGCGCCGCATCGCGCACCATGCGCTCGTCGTCGCTCAATTGCGCCGACAGCAGCAGCGGGTCGTCCCAGTGAAATGGCATGTGAAACTCCTCGATGAAAGTCAATGGTCTGGCCAATGCGCCAGCTTACTCCGGAACGATGGCGGTCACTTCGATCTCGACGCGCGCACCGTCCTCGATCAGGCCGGCCACCTGCACCGCGCTCATGGTCGGGTAATGGCGTCCGATCACCTCGCGGTAGGCGACGCCGATTTCCGGGTAGGCGTTGACGTATTCCTTCTTGTCGAGCACATACCAGGTCATGCGCACGATATGCTCGGGCCGCGCGTCGGCCTCGGCCAGTACCGCGACGATATTTTGCAGGGCTACCCTGACCTGGCCTGCGAAGTCGTCGGTCTGGAACTGGCACTGTGTGTCCCAGCCCACCATGCCGCTGACGCAGACCGTGCGCCCGGAGGCGGCGATGCCGTTGGAATAGCCGCGCGCGCGTGGCCAGCCAGGAGGTTGCAGGAAGTCCATGTATTGCCTTTCTAGATGTGAATTATCCTGCGACGCAGAACTGTGCCATACGCTCGCGTAACTGGTCCGGGATGCGCATCGCGCACGCTTTTTTGATATCCATCAGCACCAGCACCACCGTTGCGCGCACCCGTTCCTCGCCGCCGGCGCCCAGCAGGCGAATCGCGACCGTGATCGACGAGTTGCCCAGCTTGAGCACAGTCAGTTGCGCGGTAAGCAGGTCGCCCAATGTGCTGGTGGCGACAAAATCGGTCTGGGTGCTGACCGTCGGCAGTCCGATTCCGCTGCCCATGACCAGTTCCCGATAGCTCATTCCCAGGCCATCGGCGCACCAGTCCTCGACCAGGTTGTTGAACATCTCGAAGTAGCGCGGATAGAACACGATGCCGGCCGGGTCGCAGTCGCCGAAGCGCACCTGCACGCTGGTGCTGAAAACGCGTGGATCAGCCATGCTGCACCTCCATCCCCGCCAGCAGTTCGCGCGCGATGATCAGCTGCTGCACTTCGGTCGCGCCTTCGTAGATGCGCAAGGCCCGGATTTCACGGTACAGGCGTTCGACCGGCTGCTCGCTGACCACGCCCAGGCCGCCGAACATCTGCAGCGCCGCGTCGATCACCTGCTGCGCCGTTTCGGTCGCCGTCAGCTTGGCCATCGCCGCTTCCTTGGTCACGCGCCGGCCCTGGTCGCGCTGCCAGGCCGCGCGGTAGGTCAGCAAGGCGGCCGCGTCGATGCCGGTCGCCATGTGCGCCAGCTTGGCCTGCGTGAGCTGGAAGTCGGCCAGCGTTTTCCCGAACATCTTGCGCGAAGTCGCGCGCTGCAGCGCTTCGTCGAGCGCGCGCCGGGCAAAACCGAGCGCGGCCGCCGCAACCGAAGTGCGGAAAATATCGAGCGTGGCCATCGCCACCTTGAAGCCCTTGCCCGCCTCGCCCAGCAGCTTGGCCGCCGGGACGCGGCAATTGGTGAAGCGGATGCGCGCCAGCGGATGAGGGGCGATCACGTCGATCCGTTCGGCGATCTCGAAGCCGGGCAAGCCGGCATCGACGATAAAGGCGGAGATGCCGCGCGCACCGGGCGCTTCGCCGGTGCGCGCGAACACCACGTACAGGTCGGCGATGCCGCCGTTCGAAATCCAGGTCTTCTCGCCATTGAGCACGTAATGGTCGCCCTCGCGCACGGCCGCGCACTGCATGGCCGCCACGTCCGAGCCTGCGTCCGGTTCCGACAGGGCGAATGCGGCGATGGCGTCGCCGCGCCCGACGCGCACCAGGTATTGCTGCTTGTTCTGTTCAGTGCCGAACAGGGTGATCGCGCCGCTGCCCAGGCCCTGCATGGCGAAGGCGAAATCGGCCAGGCCGGAATGGCGCGCCAGCGTTTCGCGGATCAGGCACACGGCGCGCGTGTCGATCGTCTCGCCCGCCGCGCCGTAGGCGGCGCCGCCGATGGCGTACTTGAGCCAGCCGGCGTCGCCGAGCTGCCTGACCAGCGTGCGGCAGGCCGCGTCGACATCGTGCTCATGCTGCTGTGCGATGTTGGCCGTGGCCCAGGCGTCGAGCGCAAGCGCCAGCTCGCGGTGGCGCGCCTCCAGGAACGGCCAATTCAGGTAGTCTTGGTCTGCCATATGCCTCAATCGCCTTCGAACTGTGGTTTTTGCTTGCCGACGAAGGCGTGGTAAGCGCGGTGGAAATCGTTGCTGACCATGCAGATGGCCTGGGCCTGCGCTTCGGCCTCGATGGCCTCGTCCACGCCCATGTTCCATTCCTGGTGCAGCATTTTCTTGGTCATGCCATGCGCGAAGGTGGGCCCCTGCGCCAGCTGCGCGGCGAAGGCCTGCGCATCGGCCAGCAGGTTTTCGGGGGCGCACAGGCGGTTGTAGAATCCCCAGCGCTCGGCCTCTTCGCCGCCAAGGCCGCGCCCGCTGTAGAGCAGGTCGGCCGCGCGCCCTTGCCCGATCACGCGCGGCAGCAGCGCGCAGGCGCCCATGTCGCAGCCGGCCAGGCCGACCCGGGTAAACAGGAAGGCGCTCTTGCTGCGCGCGGTGCCGTAGCGCAGGTCGGAGGCCAGCGCCATGATGGCGCCGGCGCCGGCGCAGATCCCGTCGATGGCGGCCACGATCGGCTGCGGGCAGGCGCGCATGGCCTTGACCAAGTCGCCCGTCATGCGGGTGAACGCAAGCAGGCCCGGCATGTCGAGTTTGGTCAAAGGTCCGATGATGTCGTGCACATCGCCGCCGGAACAGAAATTCTCGCCGGCGCCGGTGACGACCACCGCCTTCACGTCGTCGGCGTAGGCCAGCGCGCGGAACAGGTCGCGCAGCTCGGCGTAGGAGTCGAACGTCAGCGGGTTCTTGCGCTCGGGCCGGTCGAGCGTGATGGTGGCCACGCCCTGCTCCACCTGCAACCTGAAGTTGCGCGGCTGGTAATCGGCCAGCGTGCTGCGGTTGCCGGGCAGTTGATGTGGTTCGCCTGTCAAATAGCGCATGGTTTGTCCTATTCCTGTTCTTTATCCGATGGATCGTTGAGGTGCTGCTTCATTGTCGATAAAAGCTCGATCAGCGTGCCTTTGTCGTGCGCCGACACACCGCTCATCAGCTCCGAGATCCAGCCTTCGTGCACCGATGCCATGCGCGTGAATGCGCGCCGTCCGGCCGGGGTCAGCTTGACGCTGTAGGCGCGCCGGTCGTCCGGCACCGGAGAGCGCGCAACCAGACCCTCCTGCTCGAGCTGGTCGGTGATGCCGGTCACGTTGCCGCCGGTGACCATCAGGCGCTTGGACAGTTCACCCATGCGCAGGCCTTCCGGATGGCGGTCGAGCTGCGCCATCAGGTCGAAGCGCGGCAGCGTGATTCCAAATTCGCTGCGCAGGCGGGTGCGGATCTCGGCCTCGATCAGGGTGGTGCATGAGAGCATGCGCAGCCACAGCTTGAGCGACTGGCGATGGTCGCCCCCGCTCAGGCGGCTTTCAAGGTCGAGCACCTGCGCGCCCTGCTGCGCGCCGCCGGTGCTGGCTTCCTCATGTGTGACGGGTTTGCGGACCATGCTGGTTCTCCTGTAAATAGGTTTTACATCACTTCGCCGCCGGCGACCGCCAGCGACTGGCCGTTCATCGCACCGGACTCGGGAAGGCACAGCCACAGCACCGCACTGGCCACCTGCTCCGGCTGCACCAGCCGCTGTTGCGGATTGCGCCCGGCCAGGCCGGCCAGCGCCTGCGCTTCGGTGCGTCCGGTCTTGGCGACGATGTTGGCCACCGCCTCCTTGACGATATCGGTATCGGTGTAGCCGGGACAGACGGCGTTGACGGTGATGCCGCGCGTGGCCATCTCGAGCGCCAGCGCGCGCGTCAGGCCGATCACGCCATGCTTGGCAGCGCAATAGGCCGCTACGTAGCCGTAGCCTGTCAGGCCCGCGGTGCTGACCACGTTCACCACGCGTCCCCATGCAGCGGCCAGCATGTCGGGCAGCGCCTCCTGGGTGCAGTGGTAGGTGCCGGTCAGGTTCACCGCCAGCATCTGCTGCCAGAGCGCCTCGTCGGTTTTCAGGAATGGCGCAGACGCGGCCTGGCCGGCATTGTTGACAAGGATCGCAACCGGGCCGAAACGCGCGCGCGCGCTGGCGAACGCCTCGCTCACCGAGGCGCGCTGTTCGACGTCGATGGTGAAGGCGTCCACCTCGCCGTAGCCGCGCAGTTCGGCCACGGTGCCGGCAAGGACGGCGCCATTGCGCCCGACGATACTGACGCGGGCGCCGTGTTCGAGCAAGGTTCGGGCGATGACCGCTCCGATGCCGCGTCCGCCGCCGGTAACGAGGGCGTGTTTGCCGGCCAGGCCGGCGCTGTTGGTCTTGGTGGCTTCCATGCTCAGCCTTCCAGAAGCTTGGCCGCCACCTGCTGCGGCGTCAGGCCCGAATTGGCGGCCGCCAGCTGGCGCTCGCGTTCGAGGTTGCGCTCGAGCTGCATCTTGGCGGCGTAGTATTGCTTCGGCCAGGGCAACCCGGTATAGCCGATTTTCGCGGTCTCGCTCAGCGTCCATGCCGGGTTGGCCAGGTGCGGGCGCGCGACCGCGCACAGGTCGGCGCGCCCGGAGGCGATGATGCTGTTGGCGTGGTCGGCCTCGAAAATGGCGCCTACTGCGATGGTCGGGATGCCCACCTCGTTGCGGATGCGGTCGGCGAAAGGGGTCTGGTACATGCGTCCGTACACTGGTTTTTCCAGCTTGCTGACCTGTCCGGAAGAACAGTCGATCATGTCGGCGCCGGCGTCCTTGAACAGTTGCGCGATACGCACCGCGTCGTCGGGTGTGATGCCGCCCTCGACCCAGTCATGGGCCGACAGGCGCACGCTGATCGGCTTATCCTGCGGCCACGCTGCGCGGATGGCAGCGAACACTTCGAGCGGGTAGCGGCAGCGGTTTTCCAGCGAGCCGCCGTAAGCGTCGCCGCGCCGGTTGGTCAGCGGCGAAATGAAGCTCGACAGGAAATAGCCGTGCGCGCAATGCAGTTCGAGCCAGTCGAAACCGGCCTTCGCGCTTTCCATGGTGGCGCGTACGAAATCGGCCTTGATGCGTTCCAGGTCGTCGGCCGTGGCGGCGCGCGAGACTTGCGAGACGCCTTCCAGGTACTGCTGTTCGGAAGCCGACACCAGCGGCCAGTTGCCCTCATCGAGCGGCAGGTCGGTGCCATCCCATGCGCGCCGGGTCGAGCCCTTGGCGCCGGCGTGCCCGATCTGCATGGCGATCTTCGCGTCGCTGCTTTGGTGGAAAAAGTCGACGATGCGTTTCCAGGCAGCGGTATGCTCCGGCGCGTACAGCCCCGGGCAGCCGGGCGTAATGCGCGCATCGGCCGAGATGCACGTCATTTCCGCAAACACCAGGCCGGCGCCGCCCATCGCGCGGCTGCCAAGGTGCACGAGGTGGTAGTCGCCGGCCACGCCGTCCACGGCCGAATACTGTGCCATCGGCGAGACCACGATGCGGTTCTTGAGCACGGTGCCGCGCAGTTTGAATGGCGTGAGCATGGGCGGAATGCTGCGCGCGCCAGCCGGCATCGGCAGGCCGGCCTGTGCGAAGGCGCGTTCGGCGATCCAGTTTTCGTAGTGTTCGACGTAAGCGGCGTCGCGCACGCGCAGGTTCTCGTGCGACAGGCGCTGGCTGCGGGTGAGCATCGAATAGGCAAACTGCTCGGCCTCCATCGCGGTGTAGCGCCGCACGTTCTCGAACCATTCCATCGAATTGCGTGCCGAGCTCTGGATCTTGATCACTTCAATGGCGCGTACTTCCTGGTAGGCGGCCAGCACCTGCTCCACGCCGGCCTCGCCGTGCTGCTCGAAGCAGCGTGCCAGCTCGATCGCATCTTCGAGCGCCAGCTTGGTGCCGGAGCCGATCGAAAAATGCGCGGTATGGACGGCGTCGCCCATCAGCACCACCGGCACCGGCTTGGCCCCGGCTGTATTCCAGTGCACCCACTGCTGGCACACGATACGGGGAAACTTGATCCACATTGCGGAACCGCGCAGGTGCGATGAATTGCTCATCAGCGCATTGCCGTCGAGGTAGTTGGCGAACAGCTTTTCGCAGAATGCAACCGACTCCTCCTGACTCATGTCCTCAAGGCCGGCGGCGCGCCAGACCTGTTCCGGCGCCTCGACAATGAAGGTGGAGGTGTCGCCGTCGTACTGGTAGGCGTGGGCCTGGAACCAACCGTGTTCGGTCTGTTCGAACGCGAAAGTGAAGGCCTCGAATTTTTTCTTGGTGCCGAGCCAGACGAAGCGGCAATGGCGGGTATCGATGTCCGGCCGGTAGGTGTCGGCGTAGCGGGTGCGGATACGACTGTTCAAGCCGTCGCAGGCGATCACGAGGTCGGCATCGTATTGCGCGGCGACGGCCTGGTCGTCGATGACGTCGGTTTCGAACACCAGCTTCACGCCCAATTCCTCGCAGCGCGCCTGCAGGATGTTGAGCAGACGCTTGCGCCCGATGCCGCAAAAGCCATGGCCGCCGGAAGTGATGGTGCGGCCCTTGAAGTGCACGTCGATGTCGTCCCAGTGATTAAACGACTGCAAAATGGTGCGCGCGGTCTGCTCGTCGGCGCTGACCAGGTTGCCCAGCGTCTGGTCCGAGAACACCACGCCCCAGCCGAACGTATCATAGGCGCGATTGCGCTCGATGACGGTGATCTCGTGCGCCGGGTTCTGCTTCTTCATGAGCAGGCCGAAATACAGGCCCGATGGGCCGCCGCCAACGCAGACAATCTTCATTACCGCTCCTCGATTCCGTGGTGTGTGTGCCGCTGCCGCCATCAGTGCCGCGCCGATGTTTCGTGCAATTTAAATTCATCGGCGGGGCTTGCAAGCGATTAAACTTGATGTACTATATTACACGCCTAAACATTTTAGATGTCAAGTATTTTTGGGAGACAGGCTTGGACCTTACCTTTGTGTTGGAAAACGTGCTCAATGGCCTGCAGTTCGGGCTGATGCTGTTCTTGCTGGCCGCTGGATTGACGCTGGTGTTCGGCATCATGGATTTCATCAACCTGGCGCACGGCTCGCTGTACATGGTGGGCGCGTATTTCGCGGCGACCTTCATCACCCTGACCGGTTCGTTCTGGCTTGGGTTGACGCTGTCGGTCGTGGCCACAGCGGCGCTCGGCGCGGTGCTGGAAATGGCCGTGCTGCGGCGCCTGTACCAGCGCGACCATATGTCGCAGGTGCTGGCCACCTTCGCGCTGATCCTGATCTTCAACGAAGGCGTGCGCATGGTCTGGGGCGTGCAACCGCTCACGCTCAACACGCCCGCCATCTTCTCCAAGCCGGTCGAACTGTTCGATGGCTTCTTTTATTCTTCCTTCCGCCTGTTCATCCTGGCAGCCGGCCTGGCCGTTGCCGGCGTGATGTACCTGATCGTCGTCAAGACCCGGCTCGGCATGCTGGTGCGTGCGGGCGCATCAAACCGCGAAATGGCGCTGACCATGGGCGTCAACATCAAGCGCGTATTCACGCTGCTGTTCGCCTTCGGCGCCGCCCTGTGCGCGGTGGCAGGCACCTTGCTCGGCTCGATCCTCGCGGTGCAGGTCGGCATGGGCGAAAGCATCCTGATCCTGGCCTTCGTCGTGATCGTCATCGGCGGCATCGGCTCGATCCGCGGCGCGCTGGTCGGCGCGGTGCTGGTCGGCGTGGTCGACACCCTCAGCCGCAGCCTGCTGCCGGCCATCCTGCGCCTGATCATGCCGACCGATCTTGCGTCGAGCGTCGGCCCCGCCCTGGCATCCATCCTGATCTATGTCCTGATGGCGGCCGTCCTGTTTTTCAAACCCCAGGGCCTGTTCCCGGCACGCGGTTAAGGAGCATCACATGATCAGCAAAATGCACCATCCCCTGTCGCGCACCTGGATTACCGTCCTGCTCGCACTGATGCTGGCCTTTCCGCTGGCGGCCAACCAGTTCGGCCAGGAATTCTATATCGGCGTCGCATCGCGCCTGATGATCTTCGCGCTCGCCGCCACCAGCCTGAACCTGATTCTCGGTTTCGGCGGCATGGTCAGCATGGGACACGCGGCCTATCTCGGCGCCGGCGCCTACACCGTCGGGATCCTGATGCATCACGGGGTCAACTCTGCCTGGATCAGCTGGCCGGCGGCGCTGCTGGTCGGCGCCGTGCTCTCGTATTTGATCGGCCTCGTCTCGCTGCGCACCAAGGGCGTGTACTTCATCATGATCACGCTCGCATTCGCGCAGATGATCTACTTCGTCTTCGTCGGTCTCAAGGAGTACGGTGGCGAGGACGGCCTGTCCATGGCGCAGCGCTCCGACACCGGCATCGTCAGCCTGGCCTCCGACACCAGCTTCTATTACGTGGTCATGGCCCTGGTGTGCATCGCACTGTTCCTGGTTCAGCGCCTGATCAACTCCCACTTCGGACGCGTGTTGCAGGCGGTGCGCGAAAACGAGGGGCGCATGGAAGCGATCGGCCATCCGGTGATGCGCTACAAGCTGGTGTCGTTCGTGATCGCCGGGGCGCTGGCCAGCCTGGCCGGCGCCTTGCTGGCCAACCAGAACATGATGGTGAGCCCGAGCCTGCTTCACTGGACCCAGTCCGGCAGCCTGATGGTGATGGTGCTCCTTGGCGGATGCGGGTATTTTTTCGGCGGCATCATCGGCGCGGTCGTCATGCTGATGCTCGAGGAAATCCTGTCCGGCTACACCATCCACTGGCAACTGATCCTCGGCCTGTTCCTGCTCGGCGTGGTGCTGCTGCTGCCGAACGGGCTGGCCAGCCTGTATCAACGATTCAACAAGCGCGGGAGCCAAGCGTGACTACCACTTCCAGCACCACCCTGCTCGAGCTGCGCAAGCTCGTCAAACGCTACGGCGGCCTGGTCGCCACCGACCACCTCGACCTGACCGTAACGCAGGGCGAGATCCACGCGGTGATCGGGCCGAACGGCGCCGGCAAGACCACCCTGATCCACCAGATTTCGGGCGCGATCGCGCCCGACGAGGGCGCCATCCTGTTCCACGGGAAGGATATCAGCCAGGTCAAGATGCACGACCGGGTGGGGCTGGGCCTGGCGCGCTCCTACCAGATCACCAATATCTTCCGCGCCTATTCGGTGCTCGACAACATAGCGCTGGCGGTGCAGGCGCGGCGCGGCAGCAGCATGCGTTTCTGGCAAAGCGCCGTTTCCGACAAGGCGCTGTTCGACGAGGCCGCCGCGATCGGCCAGCAGGTCGGGCTGGGTCAGCGCCTCGACGCGCTGGCCGGCAATCTGGCGCATGGCGAACAACGCCAGCTCGAAGTCGGCCTGGCGCTGGCGACCCTGCCCACGCTGCTGCTGCTCGACGAGCCGATGGCGGGGATGGGACCGGAAGAATCGGCGCGCCTTATCCCGCTCATCAAAAACCTGAGCAAGGAGATTGGCGTGGTGCTGATCGAACACGACATGGACGCGGTGTTCCAGCTGGCCGACCGCATTTCCGTGCTGGTGGCCGGCCGCATCGTCTCGACCGGCACTCCCGAGCAAATCCGCAACGACAGTGAAGTCAAAAAAGCCTACCTGGGCGACGAGGCAATCGCATGAATACCATCCTGAGCCTGGATAATATTGAAACCGCCTATGGCAGCAGCCAGGTCATTTTCGGCATCAGCCTCGACATCAGGCAAGGCGAAACGGCCACCCTGCTGGGCCGCAACGGTGTCGGCAAGACCACCACCTTGCGCTCGATCCTGGGCCTGACCCCGGTCAAGAGCGGCGCGGTGCATTTTTGCGGACAGCGCATCGACGCGCTGGCGACCGACCGCATCGCCCGGATGGGCGTTGCGATCGTGCCCGAGGGGCGCCAGATCTTCCCCAACCTGACGGTGCGCGAAAACCTGGTTGCGTTTGCCGACAACCGCAACAAGACGTCCGAGCCGTGGACGCTGGCACGCGTGTACCAGCTGTTCCCGCGCCTGAAGGAGCGCGCCGACAACCTGGGCAACCAGCTCTCCGGCGGCGAGCAGCAGATGCTGGCGATCGGGCGCGCCCTGATGACCAACCCGCACCTGCTGATACTGGACGAAGCGACCGAAGGCCTGTCGCCGCTGATCCGGGAAGAGATCTGGCACTGCCTGAGGAGCCTGCGCCAGCACGGCCAGACCATCCTGGTGATCGACAAGTACGTCGACCGCCTGCTATCCTTGGCGGACCGCCACACGGTGATCGAACGTGGCCGCGTGGTCTGGACCGGCTCCAGCGAACAGCTGCGCGCCGCACCCGACATCTGGCACCGTTATGTAGGGGTGTAGGCGCGGCTTTTCCGGCCCCTCCCTTCTCAAGAAAAACAATGGCCGCCAAAAAACCCGTCAACTCCACCGCCTCCACCGCCTCCACCGCCGGGCCGGCGCGCTTCGTCGACAGCTACCTGCCCTACCTGCTGGCCAGGAGCAGCCAGCTCGTTTCCGAACAATTCCACCGTGAGTTGGTGCAGCGCCAGATCCCCATACTGCACTGGCGGGTGCTCGTTACGCTGTACGACGGGCCGATGCCGGTCACCGACCTGGCGAAGATAGCGCTCGAAAAGCAACCGACGATGAGCAAGATCATCGACCGCATGGAGAAGCTCGACCTGGTGCAGCGCCAGCCGGGCCAGCTTGACCGGCGCAGCACGCTGGTGAGCATCACCGCGCAAGGCCGCAAGCTCGTCAAGCCACTGCTCGGCCTGGCGAAACAGCATGAACAGGCCGTACTGGCGCCGCTCGGCGACGAAAAGGCCGAGGTGCTGGTCGACGTGCTCAAAAAACTGATCGCCCTGCACGGGCGCTGAACGCCAGGCGCTCACCGCGGCAAAATTGTTGGTTGACATATAAATAGTTTAGGCATAAATTATCTGAACATGAATTTTCATGTATTCAGGAGACGCCTGTGAAGATTGCAATCCTCGGTGGTGGGCACGGTTGTTATGCGGCGGCGGGCGACCTGTCCGAGCAGGGACATGAAGTGCGCCTGTGGCGGCGTGACGCGAAGGCGCTGCAGGCTGTCATCGACGGCGGCGTCATCCGAATCAAGGATGCGCGCGGTGCGCGCGACGTACCCATCGCGCTGGCGACCGGCGACATCAAGGCCGCCCTCGATGGCGCGCAGCTGATCGTGCTGCCAACCCCGGCCCTGGCGCAGGAAGACATCGCGCGCAGCATGGCGCCGCACCTGGCCGACGGCCAGGTCGTGTTCCTGCCGCCCGGCACCTTCGGCAGCTATGTGATGGCCAAGCTGGTGTGGGACAGCGGCAACCATGCTTCGGTCAGCTTCGCGGAAACCGGCACCCTGCCCTACCTGGCCCGCAAGCACGGCCCGGCCGAAGTGGCGATCACGATACGCGCGACGCGCCTTCCGACCGGCGTATTCCCCGCCACGCGCGCCGAACATGCTTACGCCGTGATCGTGCGTGCCTATCCTGCCATGGAACGCTGCGGCGACGCGCTGTCCGGCGCGCTGATGAATGCCGGCCCGGTGATCCACCCGCCTTTGATCATGATGAACGCGGCGCCGCTGCAGCACTTCCCCGAGTGGGACATCCACAACGAAGGCACCCAGCCGGCAGTGCGCAGCGTCACCGACCGGCTCGATAGCGAGCGCATCGCCGTGCGCGAGGCGCTGGGCTACGGCGCGCCGCACTTTCCGCTGGCCGACCATTACAACAACGACCAGTGGATGTATGGCGACGCACACAAGCGGCTGGTCGACAGCGGCGACTGGCGCGAACATATCGACCTGCACAGCCATCGCTACATGCGCGAGGATACGGCCATGGGCCTGGCGTTGCTGGTGTCGGTCGCGCGCTGGGCAGGAGTCGATGTGCCGGTCGCCAGCGGCTTGCTGGCCATGGCCGGCGCGATTGTCGGCGAAGACCTGGCACGCGGCAAGCGCACGCTGGCCGGCCTCGGACTCGACCGTCTCGACCGGACCCAGATGACGCGCCTGCTGCAGCACGGCTTCGAATGAGCGGCGCACCGGCCTTGCAGCATATCGCGGCCGTTGGTGCCGGCCGCATGGGGCGCGGCATTGCCATCGCTTTCGCCTACGCCGGCCACGCCGTCTCGCTCATCGACATCAAGCCGCGCGAGGCCGCGCAGGCCGCGCTGCTGGAACAGGAAAGCCTGGCCGAAATCGCATCGAGCCTGAACATGCTGGCCGATCTCGGCATGTTCGACCCGGCCGAAGTGGCCGCCATCGTGGCGCGCGTACGCTTTGTCGCCCTGGCCGATGCCGGCGCCGCGCTGGCCCGCTCTGACGTGGTGTTCGAGGGCGTGCCGGAGGTACTCGAGGGCAAGCGCGAAGCGTTCGCCTTCATCTGCCGCCATGCACGCAGCGACGCGATCGTCGCATCGACCACCTCCACCTTCCTGGTCACCGAGCTGGCCGCCTTCGTCACCCATCCGGAGCGCCTGCTCAACGCGCACTGGCTCAACCCGGCCTATATCGTCCCGCTGGTCGAACTGTCGGCCCACCCGGGAACCAGCGATGCCGTCGTGGCCAGCATGAAGGCGCTGCTCGAACGCGCGGGCAAGGTGCCGGTGCTGTGCGCCGCCGCCCCCGGCTTCATCGTACCGCGCCTGCAGGCACTGGTGATGAACGAGGCGGCGCGCATGATCGAACAAGGCCTGGCCACCGCGGAAGACATCGACAAGGCCACGCGCTACGGCTTCGGGTTCCGCTTCGCATCGATCGGCGTGGTCGAATTCATCGACTTCGGCGGCAACGACATTCTTTATTACGCCAGCCGCTACATGGCGCAGGCAATCGATCCGGCGCGTTTTGCAGCGCCGGCGATCGTCGAGCAGTACATGGAGCAAGGCCGCACCGGCCTGAAGGCGGGCAAGGGCTTTTACGACTACAGCGGCATCGACGTCGATGCCTACCGGCGCGACGTGCTGGGGCGCTCGCTTGGCATGCTGCGCCACCTGAACCTGCTGCGCGCGCCCGGTGCGGCGCAACAAGTTCCCTAGCCGGCTGGAACGCAGCCGGCGGCGTTTTTTTGTGGCCCTTATTCGCAAATATGGCTTGACCGAAAAATACTTTAGGTGTCAAATAGATTGCATGAAAAATCATGCGTTTTGGAGAACTTAATTGGCTGAGCGGTCCTTCAAAAAAGAAGTCGAAAAATTACGCCTCGGCGCGGGCGAGGAATTCCATGGCGAGGGCATCCTGGCCGTGACCAAGGCCTTGCTGCAATCGGGCGTGGCCTACGTGGCCGGCTATCAGGGCGCGCCAATCTCGCACCTGATGGACGTGCTCACCGACGCCAGCGAGATCCTCGGCGAACTGGGCGCGCATTTCGAACACAGTGCGTCCGAAGCCACCGCCGCCGCGACGCTGGCCGCATCGGTCAATTATCCCTTGCGCGGCGCGATCACCTTCAAATCCACGGTCGGCACCAACGTCGCCTGCGACGCGCTGGCCAACCTTGCCTCGGGCGGCGTCATCGGCGGCGCCCTGATCATCGTCGGCGAAGACTATGGCGAGGGTTCGAGCATCATGCAGGAGCGTTCGCACGCATTTGCGATGAAGTCGCAAATGTGGCTGCTCGATCCGCGCCCCAACCTGCCTTCCATCGTCAACGCGGTGGAACAGGGCTTTGCGCTGTCCGAGGCCAGCAATACGCCGGTGATGCTGGAACTGCGCATCCGCGCCTGCCATGTGCATGGCCGCTTCATCGCCAAGGATAATGTAAGGCCCGCATTCACGCTCAAGGATGCGATCGAAAATCCGGTGCGCGACGTCGGGCGCATCGTGCTGCCGCCGGCCAGCTTCGTGCATGAACAGGAGAAAATCACCAAGCGCTGGCCGGCTGCCGTCAAGTTCATCGAGGAGCACCAGCTCAACGAGTTCTTCGGCGACGCCAGCGGGGATATCGGCCTGGTCCTGCAGGGCGGCTTGTACAACACGGTCATCAATGCGCTGGTCCTGCTCGGCCTGTCGGACGCATTCGGCAACAGCAAGATCGCGCTGTACGTCATGAACGTCACCTATCCCGTGATCGACCGGCAGGCGATCGGATTTTGCGCCGGCAAGCGCGCCATCCTGATGATCGAGGAAGGCCAGCCCGACTTCCTCGAACAAAACTTCCACTCGGTGCTGCGCAAGGCCGATGTCCAGACCAGATTGCATGGCAAGGACATGTTGCCGATGGCCGGCGAATACACCGCCAGCGCAATGCTCAAGGGGATACTGCGTTTCATCGGGCAGTATGCACCGCACCTGCTCGAGGGCGTCGCGCTGCCGGCTGCGGCCATGCCGGTGACGGCCGGTTCCAAGCCGTTTCCGGTAGCGGTCGTCGACCAGGAAGTGCATGGCCGCCCGCCCTCGTTTTGCACCGGCTGCCCGGAGCGCCCCATCTTCAGCGCGCTCAAGCTGGTCGAGCGCGAACTGGGCGAACACCACATCAGCGCCGACATCGGCTGCCACCTGTTCTCGATCCTGCCGCCGTTCAACCTGGGTGCGACCACCATGGGCTACGGCCTGGGCGCGGCGGGCGCGGCCGCTTTCAACACCACCGAAACGTCAAAGCGCACCATCAGCTTCATGGGCGACGGCGGGTTCTGGCACAACGGCCTGACCAGCGGGGTCGGCAACGCGGTGTTCAACAAGAGCGACAACCTGCTCGTCATCGTCGACAACAACTACAGCGCCGCGACCGGCGGCCAGGACCTGCTCTCCTCGCGCGGCGAAAACCCGCTGCGCGCGACCCGCATCCCGATCGACAACGCGGTGCGCGGGGTGGGCGTGAAGTGGGTCAGGAAGATCACCGACACCTACAAGCTGGCCGACATGCGCGATGCCATGCGGGAGGCGCTCACCAGCACCGAGCGCGGGCCCAAGGTCATCATCGCGCAAAGCGAATGCATGCTCAACAAGCAGCGCCGGGAAAAGCCGCTGGTGCGCCAGGCCGTCAAGGACGGAAAGCGCGTGGTGCGCGAGCGCTTCGGCGTCGATTCCGACACCTGCACGGGCGACCATTCCTGCATCCGCTTGTCCGGCTGCCCGTCGCTGACGATCAAGCCAAACCCGGATGCGCTGCGCCAGGACCCGGTCGTCACGGTCCTGGACAGCTGCGTCGGCTGCGGCCTGTGCGGCGAGGTGGCGCACGCGGCAGTGCTGTGTCCATCCTTCTACCGCGCCGAATTGATCAGCAACCCGAGCCGCTGGGACAAGATCAGGACGGCGCTGCGGCGCAGCGTGATCGGATTCCTGCAGGCGCGCATCGAGCGCCGCCTGGCTGGCATCGAAGCCGGAACCGAGGAGAACCGCCCATGAATACCACCGACATTTCCTTCGAGCGCAGCAGCCGCGCTCCCAAGGCAATCACGATTGCGATCCTGGCCATGGGCGGCGAAGGCGGCGGCGTGCTGGCCGACTGGATGGTCGACCTGGCCGAGCATGCCGGCTACTTCGCGCAAACGACTTCGGTGCCGGGAGTCGCCCAGCGCACCGGCGCCACCATCTACTACGTGGAGATGTTCCCGCCGGTGGCCGGCCGCTGTGCCGCCAACGGCCCGGTACTGGGCATGATGCCGACTCCCGGCGAACTGGACATCGTGCTTGCATCGGAACTGATGGAGGCCGGGCGCGCGGTCCAGCGCGGCCTCGTCACGCCCGACAAGACGCTGCTGATCGCCTCCACCCACCGCGTCTATTCGATGACCGAAAAGACCGCGATGGCCGACGGCCGGGTCGACGCGCAGCGCCTGATCGACGCCGGCCAAGCCGCCGCGCAGCGCTTCGTGCATGCCGATTTCGCGCGCCTGGCCGAGGACAACGGCAGCGTGATCAGCGCCGCCCTGTTCGGCGCGCTGGCAGGCGCCGGCAAGCTCCCATTCACGCGTGAACAGTTCGAAGAGGCGATCCGGCGCGGCGGCGTGGGCATCGCCGCCAGCCTGGCAGCATTCGGCGCCGGCTTTCAGATCGGTGCGCGCGGCCCGGCCAGTGTCGCCGTCCTTCCAGCGGCCGCGGCGCCGGCGGGCGCGGTCGGCTTTCGCCTGCAAGCGCAGGCGCAGCGCATCGCGCGCGATTTCCCGGCCTCGGTGGCGGCGCTGCTGGTGAGCGGCATCAAGCGCATGGCCGATTTCCAGGATACCGCCTACGCAACCGACTACCTCGACCGTCTCGAACCGATACGTGAGCTCGACTGGCGCCACGGCGACGGCAGCTACCGGCTGCTTGAAGCGTGCGCACGCTACCTTGCGCTGTGGATGAGTTACGAAGATACGATCCGGGTGGCCGACCTGAAGACGCGGCGCGCCCGCTTCGAGCGCGTGCAGCAGGAAGTCAAGGCCGGCCAGGCGCAAGTGGTGCAGATCAACGAGTTCCTGCACCCGCGCGTGGAGGAAATCGCCGACACGCTGCCGTCCGGACTTGGCCGCTGGCTGCTCGCCACCGGCTGGGCGCGCGCGCTGGTGCACCGCTTCGCCCACAAGGGCCGGGTGGTGCAGACCACCTCGCTGCGCGGCTACCTGCTGCTCTATTGCGTGGCCAGCCTGAAGGGCATGCGCCGCAGCTCGCTGCGTTTTAAGGCCGAGCACGCGAAAATAGCCGAATGGCTCGCACACATCGAGGCGCTGGCCGGCCCCGACTACGCCCTTGCGCTGGAGGTGGCAGAGTCGCAGCGCCTGGTCAAGGGCTATGGCGACACCCACATCCGCGGCACCCGCAATTTCGACACCATCATCGCGGCTTTACCGGTGCTGCGCACCGGGGGCGACGGCGCGGCGCGCCTGCGCCAGTGGCGCGAGGCGGCGCTGGCCGACGAAAGCGGCAAGCAACTGGCGGCGCTGATGACTGCGAGGCCCGCATGAGCCCGGACCTGCTCGAGCTGACCGTGGCCGAAGTGCGCCCGCTCACGCCGCACATCACCGCCTTCGTGCTGCGTCACGCGGACGGGCTCACCCTGCCCGCCTATCAGGCCGGCGCCCACCTCAAGATCGGCGTCGAGATCGGCGGCGCCCCGGCCTGGCGCCATTATTCGCTGATCGACATCGGCACGGTGCCCGCGCAGCCGTCCGAATACCTGATCGCGGTGCGCCGCGACGACGCCGGGCGCGGCGGCTCGCTCTACCTGCACAACAGCGTGCAGGCGGGCCAGCGGCTGCGCGCGAGCCTTCCGGTCAACGGTTTCCAGCTCGACCCCGCACACCGGGACGTGCTGCTCATCGCCGGCGGCATCGGCATCACGCCGCTGGCCTCGATGGCCTGCGCGCTGCGCGCCGAAGGCAAACCATTCGCGCTGCATTACAGCGGGCGCAGCCTCGGCCAGCTCGCGCTGGTGCCGCAACTGCGGGCGGCGCTGGGCGACGCCTTGACGCTGTACGCGGACGACGACAGCGCACCCAGGCTCGACCTGCACCGGCTGCTGGCCGGCTGCACACGTTCGCAGGCACTTTACATCTGCGGCCCCAAGGGCATGATCGACGCGGTGCGCACCACCGCCTTGGCACTTGGCTGGCAGGACGACAAGATCCGCTACGAACTGTTTACCGAGGCCAGCGCCGAAGCCGGTGACCATGCCTTCGAGATCGAGCTGGCGCAATCGGGCATGCGCCTGCAGGTCGGCGCCGACACGACCATCCTCGACGCCATGCTCGAAGCCGGCCTCGACCCGATGTTCGACTGCAAGCGCGGCGAATGCGGCGTGTGCGCGACAGCGGTGCTGGCCGGCGCCATCGAACACCGCGACACCTGCCTGACCGAATCGGAGCGGGCCGGCGGCAAGGTCATTCAAATTTGTATTTCCCGGGCCCAGGGCACATGCCTGGTGCTCGATGCATAGGAGAGCGAACATGAATAACAACTACCGGGACAATCCGGCCGCCGTTGCGGCACTGGTGCGCGACGACCGGGTGCACCGTGACGTCTATCTCGACCAGGACATCTTTGACCTGGAGATGGAACAGCTGTGGTCCAACACCTGGGTCTACGTAGGCCACGTCAGCCAAGTCAGCGCGAAGGGCGACTTTTACGCCACCGAGGTGGCCATGCAGCCGGTCATCATGGTGCGCCACAGCGACGACTCGGTGCGCGTGCTGATGAACCGCTGCGCGCACAAGGGCGCCAAGCTGGTGTCCGACAGCTGCGGCAATACCGGAAAATTCTTCCGCTGCCCGTATCATGCCTGGACCTACAAAACCGACGGCGCGCTGTTGTCGATCCCGCTCAAGAACGCCTACGAGCACACCGCGCTGGCCGAGTGCGAAGCCGGCAAGGGCCTGGCAACGGTTCCCAACATGGAGATCTACCGCGGCTTCGTGTTCGTGCGCTTCGCAAAGGAAGGCACGTCCTTTCGCGAATTTTTCGGCGACTCCTTGTCCTCGATCGACAACATGGCGGACCGCTCGCCCGAGGGCGAACTCGAAATCGCCGGCGGCTGCCTGCGCTTTATGCACAACTGCAACTGGAAGATGTTCATCGAGAACCTCAACGACACCATGCACCCCATGGTCGCGCACGAATCGTCGGCCGGCACCGCCAAGAAACTATGGGAAGGCAAAAGCCCGGACGAACCGAAGCCGATGGCGATCGAGCAGTTCGTGCCGTTCATGTCGGACTATAAATTTTTCGACGACATGGGCGTGCGCGTGTTCGACAATGGCCACAGCTACTCGGGCGTGAACTTCTCGATCCATTCGAACTACGCCGCCATTCCCGAGTACGACAGTGCGATGCAGGCCGCCTACGGCGAGGAGCGCACGCGCGCCATCCTCGGCACGACGCGCCACAACACCGTGTACTATCCAAGCCTGACCATCAAGGGCGCAATCCAGTCGATCCGCGTGGTGCGCCCGCTCGGCCCGGAGCGCACCCTGATCGAGTCGTGGACCTTCCGACTCAAGGGCGCACCCGACAAGCTGCTGCAGCGCACCTTGATGTACAACCGCCTGATCAATTCGCCGATGTCGGTGGTCGGGCACGACGACCTGCACGTGTACCGCGCGATGCAGGACGGGCTGCGCGCCAGCGGCAACGATTGGGTCAGCCTGCACCGCGACTTCGATCCGGCCGAACTCGGGCAAACCGACAGCACCGCCAAGGGCACCAGCGAAATATCGATGCGCAACCAGTTCCGCGCCTGGCGCAAATACATGACGCCGAAGGAGGGCTGAACCATGCACGACGACACCCTTGCACGCGAACTGTCCGCCTTTGTCTACGCCGAAGCGCGCCTGCTCGGCGAGCAGCGCTTCGACGCCTGGTACGAGCTGTTTACCGAGGAAGCGACCTATTGGGTCCCGCAGGCGCCCGGCCAGGCCGATCCGCTCAACCACGTTTCGCTCATGTACGAGGACAAGCTGCTGCTCAAGCTGCGCATCGAGCGCCTGAAAAGCGCGCGCGCCTATGCACAGCAGCCGCGCTCGCGCAGCCACCACCTGCTGCAGGCGCCCGAACTCGAACGCGTCGACCAGGCGGGGGGCGAGTACCTGATGCGCACCCAGTTCATCTACACCGAGACCCAGGGCGACGCTCAGCAGATGATCGCCGGCACGGCGTGGCACACGCTGGTGCGCCAGGACGGACAGTTGAGGATCAGGCACAAGCGCATTGACCTGCTCAACTGCGACGCCGCCCTGCCCGCCATCCAGCTGTTCATGTAATGGAGGAGCATTCCTTGACCCAAGCCAGCGCAGCACCGGCCACCGTATTCGCCAGCTTTGCCGCGGCCGCCGCGCAGCACGCGCAGCGCCCGTTCCTGCACATCCTGCCTGAGACCGCGCGCTATTACGCCATTGCGGCGCAGAGCCTTTCGTACGGCGAGGCGCTGCGCGAGATCGGGCGGCTGGCCGCGATGTACGCGCAGGCAGGCTACGGCCATGGCCACCGCGCCGGCCTGATGCTCGAGAACCGCCCGGCCTTTTTCCTGCACTGGCTGGCCCTGAACAAGCTGGGCGTGTCGGTCGTGCCGATCAACACCGACATGCGCGCGGCCGAGCTGAACTACCTGCTCGAGCATAGCGAACTTTGCCTGGCCGTGGTGCTGCCGGGCCGCGAGGCGGGCCTGCGCGACGCCGCCGGGCACACGCACCGCAGCGTCGCCATCGTCGCGCCCGATTGCGTGGAGGTGGCGCCGGCTCCGCACCCGCCCCCGCTGGCCGGCGCGCCCGGCGTCGACACCGAATGCGCGCTGCTCTACACCTCCGGCACCACCGGCCGCCCCAAGGGATGCGTGCTCAGCAACGATTATTTCCTGCTGGCCGGCGCGTGGTACAACGCCATCAAGGGTCTGTGCACGCTCACGCCTGGCCAGGAACGCCTGATCACGCCGCTGCCGATGGTGCACATGAACGCGATGGCCTATTCGTCCATGGCGATGATCATGTCCGGCGGCTGCATCATTCCGCTCGACCGCTTCCATCCCGCCACCTGGTGGCGCAGCGTGCGCGAAGCGCAAGCCAGCGTCATGCACTACCTCGGCGTGATGCCGGCCATGCTGATGGGGGCTCCAGCCTCGCCGCAGGACCGCGCGCATGGCGTGCGCTTCGGCTTCGGCGCAGGGGTCGACAAGGCGCACCACGCGGCGTTCGAGGAACGCTTCGGCGTGCCGCTGATCGAAGCCTGGGCCATGAGCGAGACCGGGGCCGGCGCCGTCATCATCGCCAACCACGAGCCGCGCCATGTGGGCACTGCCTGCTTCGGCAAGCCGGAAGCGGCGCTCGAGATCCGCATCGTCGACGAGAGCGGCGCCGATGCTGCTCCGGGCGTGCCGGGCGAGCTGTGGGTACGCGCCAGCGGCGCCGACCCGCGCCGCGGTTTCTTCCGCGAATACCTGAAGGATCCGCAAGCGAGCGCCGAGGCCTGGGCCAGCGGCTGGTTCCAGACCGGCGACATGGTGCGGCGCGACGCCGAAGGCGCGCTGTACTTCATCGACCGCAAGAAAAACGTGATCCGCCGCAGCGGCGAAAACATCTCGGCCGTGGAAGTGGAGTCGGTGTTGCGCCAGCATCCCGCGGTGCAGGCGGTGGCGGTGGCGGCGACGCCCGATCCGGTGCGCGGCGACGAAGTGGTGGCGCTGGTGGTGCCGCACGATGGCGGCGCCGACCTGGCCGCCAGCGCGGCGACCATCACCGAATTCTGCCTGACCCAGCTCGCGTACTACAAGGCGCCGGGCTATGTGGCCTTTGTCGACCATCTGCCGCTGACGACATCGCAGAAAATTCAGCGCGCAACCATCAAGGAGTGGGCCCGCGAGCTTCCCGGTTCGGCCCGCTGCATCGACACACGGAGGTTAAAAAAACGCCAGGAGTGAGACAACGACATGACCAGAGCAGCAACAACTGCCAATAAAGGCAGCACCTTCCAACATCCATGAGGAATGCGAACATGTTCAAGAAATCTGTAATTGCAGTAGCGTTGGCCGCAGCGGCGATATCGGCCCAGGCCGCGGACAAAGTCAAAGTCGGTTTCCTGAGCACGCTGTCGGGCCCGACCGCGGTGCTGGGCACCTCGGTACTCGACGGCTTCAACCTCGCGCTCAAGAAAACCGGCGGCAAGCTTGGCGGCATTCCGGTCGAACTGCTGGTGCAGGACGACCAGGGCAAGCCTGACGTCGCGCGCCAGGCCGGTGAGAAATTCATCAAGAGGGACAAGGTCGATTTCGTCACCGGCGTGATTTTCCAGAACATCCTGGCAGCCGTCGACCAGTCCGTCTTTGCATCGCAAACCTTCCTGGTCAGCCCCAACTCGGGCCCGTCCTACCTGGCTGGCGAGAAATGCAACCCCTACTTCTTCGCGGTGTCATGGATCAGCGACAGCTATTCGGAAGCGGCCGGCCAGTTGCTCAACGAAAAGGGCCACAAGAACGCCTTCCTGATCGCCCCGAACTATCCTGGCGGCAAGGATGTGCTGAACGGCTTCAAGCGTTTCTACAAGGGCAAGCTGGTGCAGGAAGACTACGTCAAGATGGGCGAGCTCGATTTTGCGACCGAGCTGGCGCAGATCCGTGCGGCCAAACCGGAGGCGGTGTTCTTCTTCCTGCCGGGCGGCATGGGCATCAACTTCCTCAAGCAGTGGAACCAGTCTGGCCTGGCCGGACATATCCCGCTGTATGCGACCGGATGGAACTTCGACCAGGATACCTTGAACACGATGGGCGATTCGACCCTGGGCAGCCAGCACGCGGCGCACTGGAATGCGGACCTGGACAATGCGCAGAACAAGGAATTCGTCGCCGCGTTCGAGAAGCAGTACAAGCACCTGCCCTCGGTCTACGCCTCGCAGGGCTATGACACCGCGATGCTGCTCGATGCGGTGGTGCGCGATGTCAAGGGCAAGCTGGACGACAAGACGGCAGTGCGCAAGGCGCTCGAATCGGCCAACTTCAAGTCGGTGCGCGGCGACTTCAAGTTCAACAACAACCACTACCCGATCCAGACCTACTACTCGCAAGTGGTGATCAAGGACGACAAGGGGCGCGTTGTGAACAAGACGACCGGGAAGATCTTCGAGGCCCATCCGGACGCGTATGCGGGCGCGTGCAAGATGACCAGGCTGTAAACGACGGCGGGGATTCACGCATCGCATGAATCCCCGCTTTTTTCCTTGGCCGCGGCCAGCTCCTACATCTTGCAGGCGGCCGAATAGGCGTCGCCATGGTCGGTCAGGATCGCGCCCATGGTGCGGTTGGTGATGCGTCCCTGCTTGTCGGTGCCGATCACGCGCCCGTAGTAGTTCTGGATCGGGTAGTGGTTGTTGTTGAACTTGAAGGCGCCGCGCACCGATTTGAAATTGGCTGCCTTGAGCGCCTTGCCCAGGGCGGCCTTGTCCTCGATCTTGCCCTTCACGCCGCGTACCGCCGAATCCATCAGCATCGCCGCATCGTAGCCCTGCGATGCGTACAGCGACGGCAGCCTGCCGTACTCCTTGGTGAAGTCGGCCACGAAGCGCTTGTTCTGCGCATTGTCCATGTCGTGTCCCCACTGCGAGGCGTTGAACATGCCCAGCATCGGCGCTCCAACCGCCTTGATGATGTCTTCATCGGCCGAAAAACCGGGGCCGAACAGGCGCGCCGACGTCGACAGCCCGGCATCGACGAACTGCTTGATGAAGTTGATTCCCATCCCGCCCGGCAGGAAGATGAAGACCGCGTCCGGCTTGGCCGCGCGGATCTGCGACAGCTCGACGCCGTAGTCGAGCTGTCCGAACTTGGTGTAGATCTCGTCGGCGACCTTGCCCTTGTAGTAACGCTTGAAGCCGGTCAGCGCGTCCTTCCCGCCCGGGTAGTTCGGCGCCACCAGCACCACGTTCTTGTAGCCTTGCTCGGTCACCTGCTTGCCGACCGCTTCGTCGAGGTTATCGTTCTGCCAGGCGACGTTGAAAAAGTAGGGATTGCACTGCTCGCCGGCATACTGCGAGGGGCCGGCGTTGGCGCTCACGAAATAGGTTTTCGATGCGAATACGCTGGGGCCGACCGCCAGCATCAGGTTCGAGAACACGATGCCGGTCATGAAATCGACCTTTTCCTTCTTCAGCAGGCGTTCCGTCATCTGCTTGGCGACGTCCGGGTTTTGCTGGTCGTCGCTGCTCAGGACCTCGACCGGCAGGTTGCCGAACTTGTTGCCCAAGTGCTTGACGGCAAGCGAGAAGCCGTCGCGAATGTCGATGCCGAGGCCGGCGCCCGCGCCCGACAGGGTCGTGAGCATGCCGACTTTGACTTTATCGGCGCCGTGGGCGGCGCAGGCGGCGCTCAAGGCAAGCACAGTGGCGGATAGGCGTAGTAATTTCAAGGGCGACTCCTGGTTGGAAAATCAAGGGACATGCGGTGCTTAATCGAGCTCGCGCGCTTCCTGCCTCAGCCTGAAGCGCTGCAGTTTGCCCGTCTCGGTGCGCGGCAAGGCGCTGCGAAATTCTATCCTGCGCGGATATTTGTAGGGTGCGACCGTGCGCTTGACGAAGTCCTGCAGTTCCCGCGCCAGCTCGGGACTCGCTTCGAGCCCGGGCTTGAGGACCACGAAGGCGAGCACGATCTGCCCGCGCTCCTGGTCCGGGCGCGCCACCACGCCGCACTCGGCCACCGACGGATGCAGGAACAGCGCCTCTTCCACTTCCGGTCCGGCGATATTGTATCCGGCCGAGACGATCATGTCGTCGGTGCGCGCCTGGTACCAGTAATAGCCGTCGGCGTCGACCTGGTAGGCGTCGCCGGTGAGGTTCCAGCCCTTGCACACGTAGTCGCGCTGGCGCGGGTCGGCCAGGTAGCGGCAGCCGGTCGGCCCCTTTACCGCAAGGCGCCCGGTGATACCCGGTCCTACCTGATTGCCCTCGTCGTCCAGGATGCAGGCACGGTAGCCGGGAATCGGCTTGCCGGTGGCCCCGGGCCGGATCTCGGGTTCGGCGGCGGAGATAAAGATGTGCAGCATTTCGGTCGCGCCGATGCCGTCGATCATGGCCAGCCCGGTGGCTTGGTGCCAGGCCTCGCGCGTTGCCAGCGGCAACGCTTCGCCGGCCGACACGCTGCGCGTGAGGCTGGCCAGGCGGTGGTTGCGCGCCAGCGGCGCCATCTGGCGGTAGAAGGTCGGCGCGGTGAAGCAGATCGTGGCGCGGTAGTCGCCGATGGCCTTGAGCAGCAGGTCCGGCGTCAGCTTCTCGAGCAGCACCGCGGCCGCGCCGAAGCGCAGCGGGAACAGCAGCAGCCCGCCAAGGCCGAAGGTGAACGCGAGCGGCGGCGTGCCGATGAACACGTCGTCGCTTTGCACCAGCAAGGTCGAGCGCGGAAAGCAGTCGCAGATCGCCATGATGTCGCGATGAAAATGCATGGTGCCCTTGGGGCGCCCGGTGGTGCCGGAAGTGAAGCTGATGATGCACACATCCTCGGCGGCGGTCAGGACGTTGTCGAAACTGGCCGGGCGCGCGGCCATCAACTGCTCGAGCGCGCCAGGCGCGTCGTGGTTGAAGTGCAGCACGGGCACCGCCTGGGCCGCCGCGGCGCAGGCCAGTTCCAGTTCGTCCTTCAGGTCCCAGGCGCACAGCGCCGCGTTGACGTGGGCCAGTTCGATGATGGTGCCAAGCTCCTTGGCGCGCAGCAGCGGCATGGTGGGCACCGCGATACAGCCGGCCTTCCATACGGCCAGCACGCAGGCGGCCATCATCGGGTTATTCGCGCCGCGCACCAGCACCCGGTTGCCCGTGGTCAGGCGCAGGTCGTCGCGCAGCACGTTGGCGATGCGGTTGACCTGTTCGAGCAGTGCCGCGTAGGTCCAGCTGCTGTGGGCGCCGTGAATCGCGGGCGAACCGGCGTGGCCGGCGGCGACCATCTTGTCGAGCAGTTCGGCGGCGCAGTTCATGCGCTCGGGATAGGACAGTTCGTCAAGCTCGAACAGCAGTTCCGGCCACAGTTCGCGCGCCGGCAGGTTGTCGTTGGCGAAGCTATCCAGGTATGCGGTCTCGGTCATGTCTCGTGTGGCCAATCGGTCGGTAAGTCTATGGTTCCTGAGGCCAGCATGGTGGTGCATACCCGGCTGGAGGTATTACTTTAAGCCTAAAGTATTCAAATATCAAGTGGTTTCCGGAACTGCAAAAAGCTAAGCGAAAGCATGAAAATTATTGATTGTCAGAAAATTGATTGACATAAAACTAGCTGGGTTTTAATTTAGTTCCGCTGATCGGGCTCGTTCTCGCTCGTTTCATCACTCCTGCCCCGTGGGCGCCTGGGGATGAAGCAAGCGGCGCATGCCCGGGCAGGGCCGTCCGGCATCGGAGGATTGCCGGTCGTTGCCAAATTACAACAGATTTCCAAGCCCTCTGGGGCGAAGGAAACAAAAAAGCGAGAAGCTGTTGCAAGGGGCATTCCCCGTATTTTTACAACAATAAACTTGGAAGAGACATGAAGAAATTACTCATCACACTGGCAGTGCTCGGCGCCTACGGCGGCGCGGCTCAGGCACAAAGCAATGTCACCATCTACGGTATCCTCGATTCTTTCGTTGAAATCGGCAACAACGGCCAGAACAACATCACCAAGATCCAGACCGGCGGCACCACCCCTTCGCGCATCGGCTTTCGCGGCCAGGAAGACCTGGGCGGCGGACTGAAGGCGGTCTGGAACCTTGAGAACGGCGCCAACGTCGACGACGGCACCGCAGCCCAGGGCGGCATCCTGTTCGGCCGCCAGGCCGTGGTCGGCCTCACCGGCAATTTCGGTTCGGTCACACTGGGCCGCCAATATACCCCGCTCTTCATGACCCACGTGCTGTTCACGACGGGCGCGATGGGCTGGGGCACGTCGGCCAACTACTGGTTCGAAGGCGCCGTATCGCGCGCCACCAACTCGGTCCAGTACGTCACCCCGAACATGAGCGGCTTCAGCGCCAGGGTGCTGTACGCGCTGGGCGAGAATTCGACCCCGGGCATGAGCACGGTCGGCAACGCGTACAGCGCGTCGGGCACGTACACCACCGGTGCATTGTCGCTGAACCTGTCGTACCTGAGCCGCAAGACCACGCTTGCCAATACCGACGACTGGAAGGGCCTGGGCGCTTCTTACGACTTCAAGGTGGCCAAGGTGGGCTTGCTGTACACGCAGCGCCGCGACGATGCCAAGCTGACGCGCAACAACTACTGGGACCTGAGCGCCGCGGTGCCGGTAACGGGCGGGGCGCTGATGCTCGACATCGGCGGCATCGAGAACAAGGTGATCGACAACGCCGATGCGCTCAGCGCCAGCATCCGCTACGACTACACCCTGTCCAAGCGCACCATCGTGTATGGCGGCTTCTCGATGGTACGCAACGACGACAAGGCGCGCCAGGGCGTGGCCGCGGCCGCAGGTGTGCCGATGGCCGTTGCGGCCGGCAATAATTCACGCGCCTTCGCGCTGGGCGTGCGCCACTCGTTCTGATATCGCGCCTGAGGGCTGAGAAGGGGCTTTCCGCGCAGGCGGAAAGCCTTTTTTTTGCCTGATGCGACCGGGCGCTGCGTTTAATGGGAGGATGTTGCTCCTGCCACTAAGCCGCTTACTCGGCCGGCGGCACGTTGCGCGTCTTGACCTCGCCGCGCTGGTTGCGCGCGATATCCTGCAGTTTCCTGGTGACCGCATCGAACGCATCGCGCATGGCCACGTACACGTCCTCGTGGCCCTGGTTCTGGCCGATCGCAATGGTGGTTCCCGGCACCGTCAGGTCGATCCTCACTTCATGCAGCCGGCCTTGCTGCTTGTGCTTGCCGACTGTCTCGACCGTTACGTTGCAACGCATGATGTGCTCGGAGAAATGTTCGAGTTTTTCGGTGTGCTTGCGGATTGCCGCTTCGATCCCTTCGGAGGAATCCATATTTCTGAAAACAATGTGCAGGGGAATGGTCATGGTGGTGTGGGCAAGTCGTTAAAATAATGGGCAGGACTCAGGTTACAATCGGATCGGACCTGTCCTTTGATTGAGCGCAGGAACGCGCGCCGCCGGCATGCCGGCGGTGTTGCGGGGGGTGCCGCTTTGCGCCGCTAGCGGTAGACCAGCACCGGGATGCTGCTGTGCATCAGCACCTTCTGGGTTTCGCTGCCGAGCAGGAAGCCTTTCATGCCTTTGCGGCCGTGCGAGGCCATCGTGATCAGGTCGCACTCGTTCTCGCGCGCGGCCTGGATGATCGCTTCGAACGGGTAATCCGAGGTCAGCCGGATCGTTGCGCACTTCACCCCGGCCTCCTTCGCTGCGTTTTCTATGAAGCTGAGAAATTTCGCCGCATGCCGCTCGGAGTCTTTCGCGAATTGATCGGCGGTGTCTTCGAGCATCTCGGTGTTATACGTGAGCACGTGGAAGGCCGGCATCACGTACAGACCCGTGATGGTGGCGCCGGTTTCCTTGGCGAATGCGACAGCCGCATTGATCGCCTTTTCCGAGGTGGTGGAGCCGTCGGTCGGGACCAGGATATGTTTGAACATGTCATTTCCTCTTTTACAGTTATTGTAAGAATGCACCGGGCGCCCTGCGCCTGCGATCCGCGACGCCGGGTCTGTCCACACGCTCAGTTTGGTCGCCCGATTGGCATCTTTCATTGACGTGAGTCAGCTAATTACAGGCCGGGCAAGGCGCCGGGCACCTTCAGGGCTGCAGCCGCACCCGGTCCCAGCTGCCGTCCGGCTGGCGGGTGTACAACAGCCGGTCATGCAGGCGCGAACTGCGTCCCTGCCAGAATTCGATGCGCTCCGGCCTGAGCCGGTAGCCACCCCATGAGACCGGACGCGCAGGGGCATCGCCGCAGCTTTGTTCGGCAGCCGCAAATTGCGCATCGAGCGCCTCGCGGTCGGCGATCGGGCGGCTTTGCGCCGACGCGATCGCGCCGATCCGGCTCTTGAGCGGCCTGCTGTTGAAGTAAGCGTCGCTTTCGGCCGCGGCAATGCGTTCGACCCGGCCTTCGATGCTGACCTGGCGCTCCAGCTCGGGCCAGTGAAACAACAACGAGGCGTAGGGAATGGCATCGAGCTGGCGCGACTTGCGGCTCTCGTAATTGGTAAACCAGGTGAAGCCGCGCTTGTCGACTCCCTTGATCAGCATGATGCGCGACGAGGGGCGCCCGTCGCTGGTCACGCTCGCGACGCTCATCGCGTTCGGCTCCGGCAGCTCGGCCTGGCAGGCCTCGTCGAACCATTTGGTAAACTGGGCGATTGCATCGGGCGATGCATCCTGTTCGGTGAGGGTGGCAAGGCTGTAATCCTTGCGCAATTGAGCAATCGACATGGTGTGGTCTTTCTGCCTGTGGTGGTGGTGTGGGTAAGGAGGCTCAGATCGTCTTGGAATAGCGCAGCGGTTCGGCCTTGCTGTTGAGGTAGCGGTCGAACACCATGCAGATATTGCGAATCAGCAGGCGTCCCTTGGGACTGACGCACAGCCGCTCTTTATCCACGCTCAGCAGGCCGTCCTGCACCAGCGGCGCGAGTTTCTCCAGCTCGGGGGCAAAATACGCGTTGAACGTGACCGGATAGGCTTGTTCGACGTTTGCCACCGACAGTTCGAAATCGCACATCAGCATCTGGATGACGCAGCGGCGCAGCTCATCGTCCATGTCGAGCCGGATGCCGCGCTCGATCGGCAGTTCGCCCTTGTCGAGCAGTTCGTAATAGGCCTCGAGCGTCTTCACGTTCTGACTGTAGCTGCCGGCCACGGCGCTGATGGCGGACACGCCGCAGGCGACCATCTCGGCCTCGGCATGGGTCGAGTAACCCTGGAAATTGCGGTGCAACAGGCCCTGGCTCTGGGCGATCGCCAGGTCGTCGGTCGGGCGCGCGAAATGATCCATGCCGATGTACACATAGCCGGCCTCGGTCAGGCGCCGGATGCTCAGCGACAGCATGTCGAGCCTGGCCTCGCTGCTCGGCATGTCTTCCTGCAAGATGCGCCGTTGCGGCTTGAACAGGTGCGGCAGGTGCGCGTAATTGTAGATCGCGATGCGGTCCGGCGCGGCCTTGACCACCTTGGCCAGGGTCTGCTCCATGGTCGCCACGCTTTGCTTGGGCAGGCCGTAGATCAGGTCGATGCTCACGGAACGGAAACGCGCCGCGCGCGCCGCCTCGATGATGGACAGGGTCTCGCTTTCGGGCTGGATCCGGTTGACCGCTTTCTGCACCTCGGGATCGAAATCCTGCACCCCCAGGCTGATGCGGTTGAAGCCCTGCGCGCGCAGGCGGTGGACGCGCTCGACCGACACCGTGCGCGGGTCGACTTCGATCGAGTACTCGCCGATGTCGTCCGGGGCGAACTGGAACGACTGGCGCAAGTGCGCCATCAGCTCGTCCATCTGCGCATCCGACAGGTAGGTCGGGGTGCCCCCGCCCAGGTGCAGTTGCTCGAGCTCGTTCATGCCGGCGAACAGCCTGCCCTGCATCGCGATTTCGCGTTTCAGGTAGTCGAGGTAGGTGACCGCCTTGGAGCGGTCCTTGGTGACGATCTTGTTGCAGCCGCAGTAGTAGCACACGGTATCGCAGAACGGGATGTGCAGGTACAGCGACAGCGCGCGCCTGCGCCCGCCCGCCGCGAGCGCGGCCACGGTCTCCTGGAAATCGCGGTGGCCGAAGGCGCTGGTGAAGCGGTCCGCGGTCGGGTAGGAGGTGTAGCGCGGGCCCTGCTGGATCAGTTTGCGGATCAGTTCGGCGTCGAATTCGACCTTGGGAATGATGGACACGGGTGATGCGGACAAAGCCATTTGAATTGCTCCTCGTTCCGGCTGCGGCGACGGATGTTCACTGCGAACCGGTGGGGAAGGAGTGTAGGGATTCCGACCTGAAAAAACGTTGACTCAGATCAAAAATGAGAAAGTTACGAAGCGCGCCGCGGCAGCGCGCCCGCAATCCTTGACGTGGCGCGCTTGGCCTTACAGCAGGCGCGCCAGCAGCGCCTTGTCGAAGCGCCCGTCGAGCCCGATCCACACGCGGTGCCCGCTGCCTGGCGCGACCTCGAGAACGGTACCGTCCTGCGCGCGCATGCGATCGAGCGTGACCACTTGGTTGCCGCGCGGGTGGACCACCTCGATCCGGTCGCCCAGCGCGAAGCGGTTCTTGACATCGACCTCGGCCCAGCCGTCGGCCACCGACAGCACGTCGCCCACGTACTGGCTCAGGTCCATGGCCGATGCGCCGGACATGTAGTTCTGGTGTTCCTGGGTGTGGTGGCGCTGATAGAAGCCGTCGGTGTAGCCGCGGTTGGCCAGGCCCTGCAACTGGCCCAGCAAACCTGTGTCGAAGCTTTTGCCCGCCACCGCGTCGTCGATCGCGCGCCGGTACACCTGGGCCGTGCGCGCCGCATAATAGAGCGACTTGGTGCGCCCTTCGATCTTGAGCGAATCGATCCCGATCCTGACCAGGCGTTCGACATGCTCGACCGCCCGCAGGTCCTTCGAGTTCATGATGTAGGTGCCATGCTCGTCTTCGAAGATCGGCATCAGCTGGCCGGGCCGCTCGCTTTCCTCGATCAGGTAGGGCTGGGCCGCCTGCGGGTGGCGCGGCAAGTCGCCCAGCGCCGAGAAGCTGCGCGCGGCCTGCGCCAGCGGGCCTGGCGTGAAGTGCATCGCGGCAGGCGGCGGCGCGCAGCGCGCCAGGTCGCCGCCGGCGTCTTCCTGCGCCTCCATCACCTTGTAATCCCAGCGGCAGGAATTGGTGCAGGTGCCCTGGTTGGCGTCGCGATGGCTGAAATAGCCCGACAGCAGGCAGCGCCCGGAATAGGCGATGCACAGCGCGCCGTGCACGAATACCTCGAGCTCGATGTCCGGGCAGCGCTGGCGGATCTCCTCGATTTCGTCGAGCGACAGTTCGCGCGACAGGATCACGCGCGTCAGGCCCATGCGCTGCCAGAATTTGACGTCGGCCCAGTTGACCGCATTGGCCTGTACCGACAGGTGCACCGGAACGTCCGGCCACTGCTCGCGCACCATCATGATCAGTCCCGGGTCGGCCATGATCAGGGCGTCCGGCCGCATATCGATCACGGGCTGCATGTCGCGCAGGTAGGTCTTGAGCTTGGCGTTGTGAGCGAAGATATTGCTTGCCACGAAAAACAGCTTGCCGCGCGCATGTGCCTGGGCGATGCCGGTGGCCAGCGCCTGCGGGGTCGAAAATTCATTGTTGCGCGCGCGCAGGCTGTAGCGCGGCTGCCCCGCATACACCGCATCGGCGCCGAAGTCGAAAGCGGCGTGCATCTTCGCAAGGGAACCGGCGGGCAATAGGAGTTCTGACGCGCGTAGCATGGCGGGAAGCTTTCAGGTGTTTTCGGGAAGGCGCGAGTATACCAACGGCGCCCTTTGGCAATACGGCATACGTTTCAAAAACCCAAGCCAGATCAAGCGATTCAAAAAAATCTCCGCCCTGCCCCGCGCGCGTATAGCGCAACGGCTTGCGGGGAATCCTTAAGGTACGTCAAGGGAAGCGCGCTTTCCCCGGTGGGACAATGGTCCGCATTCGCATTCACTGGGTGCTGCTATGAACATCGAACGGCTCGACGTGCGCGGCATGGCCGCGCCGGAGCAGATGGAGTTGGTGCTGCTGGCGCTGTCGACGCTTTCGCCCGACCAGAAGCTGTGCGCCTCGATGGACCTCGAGCCATACCCACTGTACCGCATGCTCGACCAGAACGGCTTCGCGCACACCACCCATGCCTATTCCGCCGAGCTGTTCGACATCGTGATCTGGTTCGCCACGCCGTCCTGACCGGGCCGCGTCCTCAGGCCCGGCGAAAGCCGGTGGCAAGCCGGATGAAGTTCTCGCGCTGCGCCGCCACCGCCTTGCTCGGTCCATACATCTGCAAGGTGATGCGGCCCGCCGCGGTCTCGACCATCGCAATCATGAGCGTCTGGCCCGGCTTGGCGTCGCCGGTCGGGCCCATGCCGACACCGCGCGCATAGGTTCCCTTCAGTTCGACCAGGCTGACCTCGGAGTCGGCCAGCTTGCGCACGCTCAGTTCCGGCTTGCCGGGCTTGCCGTCGGGACCGGCGAATTGCGACGCCCAGCGCTCGATGTTGGCCTCATGGCTGCCGCCCTGGCCGGTGGGGAAGAAGAAAGCGGCGACCTCGGCGCCCTCGCCGCCGAGCAGCGCCGGCAGCGAAAACTGGGCCACGCGCATGCTGCTGCTCGGCTGAGCCGGAACCCAGCCGGCCGGGACCGGGGCGGCAAAGCCCTGCACCGTCAGCTGGCCTGGCGCGGCCGGAGCCGCTGCGACCAGGGCCGGGGCCGCGGCGGGCGCAGGCGCCTCGGCCACTGCCGCTGCTGGCGCCACTGGCGGCGCGAGCGGCGCCGCGACCGGTGCAGCGGCCACGGACGCCGCTTGCTGCGCACTGGCAGTGTCGTCGATCTTGCCGCAGCCGGTCATTCCCAGCGAGGTCGAAGTAATGGCCAGGATGGCCAGGATACGTGTTTTCATTGAATGGGACCTTTGAATAAACGGGTGAATAAGCAGCGCCTGCCTACTTGCGCTGTGCATTGATTACGATTTTCAAGCCTTGCGCGCCGGAGCTGACCATCTCGGTCGTCCCTTCGAGGTCGCCGCTCTGCGCATTCGCGCTGCCGGACTTCGAAATACGCGCGCCCACGATCACCTGCGGGAACGCGGACAACTTTGCCTCGGGCATCATGCTCATCGAGTCGTCGAGCGCAAAGCGCAGCGGCAGATCCTTCACTTGCTTGCGCAGCACCGCCAGCGGAAAGCGCGGCCCCTGCGCCGCACGGGCGAAGATGAATACGGTGTCGGTGTCGGCCACTTGCGCGCGCAATGCCGGGTCCAGCTCGACGCTGCCGGAGGTGGCGCCAGACGCCGCCGCTGCCGGCGCCGCCGGCGCCGCCGCGCCTGCCGGATTGGCCATCAGCTCGCGCGCCTGCGCGATGCTGCCCGCGGTCGAGCGCGCAATGTCCGAGTCGGCCTTCACCAGCGGCAGGATCTGCTGCCACTGAAGGACCGCGCGCGCATAGTCGGCGCGTTCGAAGGCGCCGCTGCCGGACAAGGCCAGTGCCTTGATGTGCTTCGGATCGGCCTTGAGCGCGCGCTCGATCAGTTTTTCAGGTTCCCCCAGCAAGGTCTTGTTCTGCGCCATCGCCAAGGTATCGGCGTAGTCGGCCAGCACGTCGGCGTTGTCGGGCAGCAGTTTCTCGAGCTTCGCGTAGGCCTGGGCCGCCTCGCCAAAACGATTCATCGCGCTATAGGAACGCGCCAGCATGTTCCAGCCCTCGGCATCGTCCGGCTGCTGCTTGAGGCGCTCGGCCAGCGACTGCACCATGGTGGCGATCTGTTCGTCGGTGACCGCGTGCCCCTGCCCCTGCTCCTGCTGCTCTGGCGCACCCTGCTGCGTCGGGTCGAGCCCGGCGCTGGTGCCCAGGTAAAGATAGAGCGCCGCGGCCAGCGCAGGCAGCGTGAGGGCGAGAGCGAGCGCGATGCGGCCCTGGCGCGGCGCCACCGCCGGCAACGCCAGGCCGGGCTGCACGTCCTCGGCCACGCGCAGCTCCAGCTCGTGGCGCGCGCCGTCATAGGCGACGCCCGAGATGGTGCCGGCGGCCAGGTCGGCGTCGAGTTCGCGCAACTGGTCGCGCAGCACCGTCAGGTTGACCTGGTCGCGCGCCGCGTGGCGCGCCTGGCCGCTGGCCCCGCGCAACAGGGTGGGCAGCACGAACAGCAGGGCGGCGGCGGTCAGCAAGGCCGCCACAATCAGAAAAGTGGTCATCGGGTTTCTTTCAGTTCAGTGGTGGCGTCGAGCAGGTGTGCGGCGCGTTCCATTTCGCCTTGCGGCAGCGCTGCGGCCGGTGCGCGGCGGCGCCGCAGCCGCAGCAGCAGCGCGAGCGCGCCGGCGCCCAGCAGCAGGAACGGCCCGAACCAGAGCAGCCAGGTGCTGCCCTTGACGGGCGGGCGATACAGCACGAAGTCGCCGTAGCGCTGCACCATGTAGTCGAGCACGTCCTGGTCCGACTTTCCCTGCTGGATCTGTTCGCGCACCTGGTTGCGCAGGTCCACCGCCAGTTCGGCGTGCGAGTCGGCGATGGTCTGGTTCTGGCACACCAGGCAGCGCAGCACCTCGGAGATGGCCATCACGTGTTTTTCGAGCGCGGGGTCGTCCGCCACGGGAGGCGCCTCGCCGCCCAGTACGCCGCTGCAGGCCGCAGCGAGCAAACAGCCAAAAAATAGTTTATGCACGATTGAGCTCTTTGATCAGGGGCAGGAGTTTTTCGGTAATCACTTTCGGCGTGACCGGGCCGACATGCTTGAGGCGAATCACGCCGCGCTTGTCGATGACAAAGGTTTCCGGCACCCCGTACACGCCGTAGTCGATCCCGATGCGCCCGTCCAGGTCAAACGCCGACAGCTGGTAGGGGTTGCCGAACTGGCGCAGCCAGCCTGTGCCGTCGGCGCGCGCATCCTTGTAGTTCAATCCCACCAGCGGCACCACGCCCTGGCGCGCCAGGTCCATCAGCACCGGGTGCTCCTGGCGGCACGAGACGCACCACGAGGCCCAGACATTGAGCAGCCAGACCTGCCCGAGCATGTCCTTGGGCGAGATGGTCTTGCCCGGCTCGTGCAGCTGGCTGGTGGTAAATTCCGGGGCCGGCTTGCCGATGAAGGGCGAAGGAATTTCGCGCGGGTTCAGGTTCAGGCCCACGCCGAGAAACAGCACCAGCGCGATGAAGATGCCCAGGGGCAGGAGAAATCGTTTCATGTTGTTGCACTTTCTGATTGAAGGCGGAATCCAGGCCTGGCTCAGGCGCCAAGCGGCGCCGCGCCGTCCGGCACGGCCTGGGGCCGGGCACGGCGCACGCGTGAGGTCATCCGGTAGCGCTTGTCGCAGGCGCTGAGCAGGCCGCCCAGGGCGATGATCAGGCAGCCGCCCCAGATCCAGCCGACGAACGGCTTGTGCTGGACCCGCACCACCCAGCTGCCTTCGCTGGTGGTGCTGGCCTCGCCCAGCGACACGTACAGGTCGCGCGTGAAGCCGCGGTCGATGGCCGCCTCGGTCATCGCCATTTTCTGCACTGCGTACAAGCGCTTCTCGGGCTTCATCACGGCCACGTGCTTGCCCTGGTAGCTGACCTCGAAGGTGCCTTGCGCGGCCACGTAGTTGGGGCCCTTGAGTTCCTGCAGGTCGGTCATCAGGAAGGTGTAGCCGCCGATGCTGGTGCTGTCGCCGACCCGCATGCTCACGTCGTTGGCGCTGTCCCAGCCCTTGACCAGCGTGACCCCAAGCACGAACACGGCAATGCCGGCATGGGCCACCAACATGCCCCAGTAGCTGAGCGGCTGGCGCGTGACGCGCGTCCACAGGCCGGTGCCGGCCGGCGCGTGGCGCAGCCGCTGCAGCATGTGCGAGGCGGTGGCCAGCACGATCCAGGCCGCGCACGTCATGCCGAGCAAGACCATCGGCGTGACCTTGAGCAGCAGCGCCGCGGCGATGGCCAGCGCCAGCGTGGCCAGCGCCACCAGGCGCAGGCGGCGCAACAGCTCCGGGGCCGAGGCTTCTTTCCAGCGCACGAACGGACCGACCGCCATCAGCAGCAGCACCGGCACCATCAGCGGCACGAACACGGCTTCGAAGTAAGGCGGGCCGACCGAGATCTTGCCCAGGTCGAGCGCGTCGAGGAACAGCGGATACAGGGTGCCCAGCAGCACGGTGCCGGTGGCGGCCAGCAACAGCACGTTATTTACCAGCAGCATGGACTCGCGCGAGAACAGGGCGAAGCGCCCGCCCAGGCCGACCTTCGGGGCGCGCCAGGCGAACAGCAGCAGCGAGCCGCCGATCACGATGGCCAGGAACACCAGGATGAACAGGCCGCGGCGCGGATCGGTGGCGAAGGCGTGCACCGAGGTCAGCACGCCCGAGCGCACCAGGAAGGTTCCCAGCAGCGACAGCGAGAATGCGACGATGGCCAGCAGCACGGTCCAGTTCTTGAAGCTGCCGCGCTTTTCCGTCACCGCCAGCGAATGCACCAGTGCGGTTCCGACCAGCCACGGCATGAAGGAGGCGTTTTCCACCGCGTCCCAGAACCACCAGCCGCCCCAGCCGAGCTCGTAGTAGGCCCAGTAGCTGCCCATGAAGATGCCGAGCGTGAGGAACATCCACGCCACCAGCGTCCAGGGGCGCGACCAGCGTGCCCATGCGGCGTCCATCTGGCCGCCCATCAGCGCGGCGATGGCGAACGCGAACGCCACCAGGAAGCCGACGTAGCCCATGTAGAGCAGCGGCGGATGGATGATCATGCCGAAGTCCTGCAGCAGCGGATTCAGGTCGCGCCCGTCGAGCGCGGCAGGCAGCAGGCGCTCGAACGGATTGGAGGTAAACAGCATGAAGGTGAGAAAGCCCACGCTGACCAGCCCCATCACGCCAAGCACGCGCGCGACCGTGTCGTCCGGCAACTGGCGGCTGAACACGGCCACGGCCAAGGTCCACACCACCAGCATCTGCACCCACAGCAGCAGCGAGCCTTCGTGCCCGCCCCAGGTGCCGGCGATGCGGAAGTACACCGGCAGCGTCGAATTGGAATTGGACGCCACGTACAGCACCGAGAAATCGTTGGTGACGAAGGCGTACACCAGGCAGGCGAAGGCGAGCGTGACGAACACGCACTGGCCGGCCGCAGCCGGCCGCGCCAGCGCCATCCAGCGCGCATCGGCGCGAAACGCGCCGGCAATCGGAAAGGTGCCCTGCACCAGCGCCAGGCACAGTGCCAGCATCAGGGAATAAGTGCCAATTTCAGGAATCATTTTGCAGTCTCGGTCGGGTTGGCGCCGGCGGCCACGGCCGCCTGGTTTTGCTTGGCTTTTTTCATCGCGTAGGCCGCCTCGGGCGGCATGTAGTTTTCATCGTGCTTGGCCAGCACCTCATCGGCCAGGAACAGGCGGTTGGCATCGAGCTTGCCCTGCGCGACGACGCCCTTGCCTTCCTTGAACAGGTCCGGCAGCGAGCCGCGGTAGTGCACCCGCACGCGCTGCGCGTTGTCGGTCACGACGAAGGCCACGGTGACCCCGTCCGGCTGGCGCTGCACGCTGCCTTCCTCGACCATGCCGCCCATGCGAAAGTTGGTGGCGGTGGGCGCCTCGCCCGCGAACACCTGGGTCGGCGTGAAGAAGAACACCAGGTTCTTCTGGAATGCCGACAGCACCAGCGTGGCCGACAGGCCGAGCGCGGCCAGCCCGGCCGCGATCAGGATCAGGCGTTTGTGGCGCGGCTTCATTGCGTCCTCCCGCTGCGCGCGCCATGCGCGGCCATCTTGCGCAAGCGCGCGCGCAGTTCGCGCGTGCGCTGCCTGAGCGCCAGCGTTTCGAGCGCCATCAGCGCGAACGTCACGCCCAGCGAACCCCACACGTACAGGGCATAGCCGCCCATGGCGAAAAAATCGTTCCAGCTTTGCCAGATCATGTTGCTACCTCCATTGTTTGTGCCACCCAGTCGGTGTGGCGTTCGCGTTCGAGCACGATGCAGCGCGCGCGCATCAGCGTCACGGCGATGGTGTAGGCCCAGAACGCGAGCGCCATCAGGAGCATGCCGATCAACATGGTGGCGGCCATGGTGGGCGCGCTCTTCAGGTTGATCGACGAGCCCTGGTGCAGGGTGTTCCACCACTTCACCGAAAAATAGATGATCGGGACATTGACCACGCCGACCAGGGCCAGCACGGCGCCGGCCTTGTCGGCGCGGCGCGGCTCGTCGATCGCAGCCTGCAGCGCGATGAAGCCGACGTACAGGAACAGCAGGATCAGTTCCGAGGTCAGGCGCGCGTCCCACACCCACCACGCGCCCCAGGTCGGCTTGCCCCACAGCGCGCCGGTCCACAGCGCCACGAAGGTGAACATGGCGCCGGTCGGGGCCAGCGCGCTGGCCATCATCGACGAGACGCGGGTGTTGAAGGCCAGCCCCATGGCGGCCCAGAACGCCATCACCAGGTAGATGAACATCGACATCCAGGCGGCCGGCACATGCACGAAGATGATGCGGTAGGCGTCGCCCTGCTGGTGGTCGGTGGGCGCGACCAGGAAGCCGACCACCATGCCCAGCACGCCAAGCAGCAAGGCAGCGGCGCCGAACCAGGGAATCAGCTTTCCCGATAGTGAGAAAAAGGCTTGCGGCGCGGCGTATCTGAACCAGTGCAGGCGTTGGCCCGAAACTGGGGCCGCGCTTTTTCCCGAAACCGGGAACGCGCCCTGCCCGGGTTTACCCGCGCGGGCGGCGTTCTCGCTGCGCGGTGGAGTGTGCTGATTCATGATCCTGGTCTGCCGAGTGAGTAGTGCCAAACATCAATGCAAGCGCCGTGCCATGTCACTCGAGCGAGATGCGCAGCGCGCTCGCGATCGCCCAAGGAGCGAGCGCGGCGGCGCCGGCCAGCACCCCGCCCAGCAGCAGCAGGTGGGCACTGCCGCTCAGCCCGCTTGCTTCGGCGCCCACCGCGCCGGCGCCGAAGATCAGCACCGGGATATACAGCGGCAGCACCAGCAGCGCCACCAGCACGCCGCCGCCGCGCACCCCGAGCGTGAGCGCGGCGCCGATCGCGCCGACCAGGCTGAGCACGGGAGTGCCGATCAGCAGGCCGGCGCACAGGACCCAGGTCGGCCCGGGCGCGAGGTCGAACTGGACCGCCATCAGCGGCGCCAGCAGCACCAGCGGCAGGCCCGACACCAGCCAGTGCGCGATCACCTTGCCGATCACGATCAGGGTCAGCGGTTCGGACGCGAGCAGCATCTGTTCGAGGGTGCCGTCGGCATGGTCGAGTGCGAACAGGCGCCCCAGCGCGAGCATCGAGGCCAGCAGCGCGGCGACCCACAGGATGCCGGGCGCCATGGTGCGCAGCAGCGCCGGCTCCGGCCCCACCCCGAGCGGGAACAGGGTGGCCACGATGATGAAGAAGAACAAGGTGGTGAGCACGTCCGAGCGGCGCCGGAACGCCAGCAGCAGGTCGCGCCGGATCACACAGGCAAGTGCGCTCAGCATGCGCCCTCCCGGTCCAGGTCGAGGCGGCGCGAGGCAGCGCCGCCCAGCTCGACGTCCTGGTGGGTGGTGTAGACCAGCATGCCGCCGCGCGCCAGGTGGCGCTCGAGGGTCAGGCACAGGGCGTCGACCGCGTCCTGGTCGAGCGCGGTGAACGGTTCATCGAGGATCCACAGGGGCTGGGCCGCGCCGAGCTGCAGGCGCGCCAGCGCAACGCGCTTGCGCTGGCCTTGCGAGAGCGAGCGCGCGGGCAGTTCCGCGGCCAGGCCGAGCCCGAGCGCGGCGAGCGCGTCGCACGCCTGTTCGCGGCTGACCGGGGACCCGGCCAGGGTGCAGGCCACCACCAGGTTTTCCCAGGCGGCCAGGTCGTCCTTGACCCCGGGCGCATGGCCCAGGTAGATCAGGCTGGCGCCGAACTGCTCGCGCAGGGCGCGCACGTTGCGCCCGCCCCACAGCACCTCGCCCTCGGCCGGACAGGCCAGTGCGCACAGCATGCGCAGCAGGCTGGTCTTGCCGCTGCCGTTGCTGCCCGCAACCCGCAGCGCCTGGCCGGCAGCCAGGTCGAAATTTATATTGTTGAACAACCGTCGTTCACCGCGCGTACATCCAAGCTCATGGGCCTGCAACATCATGGGACACCTCCGTTGGAGGGTATCCTAAGCAAGATCCATGCACGCTCACACGATCACACGATCAGGAGCGACATTTTTTCCACGTCCAGGATCTTGATGCGCCGTCCGGTGATGCGGATCAGGCCTTCCTCGGCGAAATCGCGGAACAGGCGCGAGAGCGTCTCCGGCGCCAGGCTCAGGCGCGAGGCGATGAGCACCTTGTTGGCCACCAGTTCGATCTCGTCGTTGGTGGCGCGCTCGCTCTGGCGCAGCAGGTAGCCGGCCAGGCGCTGGCGCGAGGTCTGCGAATAGCTCTCGATGTCGCGCATCAGGGCATAGAACTGGCGCCCAAGGCAGCTCATCACCTCGCGCGAGAACCCGAAATTTTCCTCGGCCACCTGCAGCATGGTGGCCCGGCCGGTATGCAGCAGCAAGGTGTCGGCGGTGGTCTTGACGAAGGCCACGTGGGGCTGCTCGAGCATCATCTCGCCCAGCCCGAAACACTTGTTCGCGCCCAGGATCGCGAGCGTCTTTTCCCCGCCCTGCTTGCTGTACACGCCCACCTTGACCTGGCCATACACGATCCAGAACGCGCCTTCGGCGGTATCGCCCTGGTTCACCACGCAGGTGTTCGAACTCATCCGCATCGGGCTGGTGTCGCCCGCGATCAGCGCCAACTGGCGCTCATCGAGCATCTTGAACAAGGAGGTATTGGAGAGAATATTTCTCAGTTTGGGGGTCAGATCGTCCATGGGCGCCTTGGTCGGTGTCTTGTCTAAAGTCAAGTCTTGATGGTATCAATACGATATTGATACTTTTATGATGCAGATCAAATTCCCCGCAACGACCGCAGCTGCCGTGCAAAGACGCGCTAAAGCGGCCCCGGCACCAGGAAAACGGCCTCGCGGCGCAGCCTTAACGCGTCCTGGTCAAGCGCGCTGACCTCGAAGGCGATCGGGTTGGCGCCGGCGCCGGCCCTGGCGCGCTCGACGCGCACCCGCAGCGCCAGCGTGCGCCCGGCGCCTGGTGCCAGTTCCAGCCGCGGCCGCGAGGCCAGGGCGATGCCCTCGATGCCGCTCACCGTGACCAGGTAGCGGTGGGCGCGCTGGTCGGTGTTGATGATGTGCAGCAGGAACACGTTCTCGAGCTGCGGGCCGTCCGCGCGCGCTGCCTGCGTGCGCTCGTGCTCGACGCTGAGCTGGAGCGGCACGCGCAGGCTGAACGCGAACGCCAGCGCGACGCCCAGCGCGGCCAGCGGCAGCGCAAACAGCGGCCCGGCGGCGCGCAGCAGCGGGCCGGGCGCGGCGTGCGCGCGTGCATAGCGAATCAGGCCGCGCGGCGCGCCGATCTTGTCCATCACCAGGTTGCAGGCGTCGATGCAGGCGCCGCAACTGATGCAGTCGGCGCCGGCGCCGCGCCGGATGTCGCTGCCGCTCGGGCATACCTGCACGCACAGCGTGCAGTCGACGCAGTCGCCCAGCGTGCCCGCGCGCGCCAGCGTGCTGCGGTTGCGCACGGCGCGCGGCTCGCCGCGCGCCGCGTCGTAGCTGGGCGCGAGCGTGGCCGGCCCCAGCATGGCGCCCTGGAGGCGTCCCCACGGACACAGGAAGCGGCAAAAACGCTCGCGCATCGTGCCCGCGTTGAGATAGGCCAGCGCCGCATAGGCCGCCATCGTGCACGCTTCCCACGGCCCCAGCGCGAAGCGGGCCAGTTCGCCCAGCAGGGTGCGCATCGGCGTGAAGTAGGCAACCAGGGTCAGCCCGGTCCAGCATGCGAACAAGGCCCAGGCAGCGTGCTTGAGCGCGCGCTTGCCCAGCTTGCGCGCCGAGCACGGCGAGCGCTCGAGCCGCAGGCGCGCGGCCGGGCCGCCTTCGATACGGCGCTCGATCCACATGAAGATGTCGGTGTAGACCGTGTGCGGGCAGGCATAGCCGCAGGCGATGCGCCCCCACAGCGCGCTGGCGGCCAGCAGCGCGCAGGCCGCGCCCAGCACCGCCAGCGCCAGGTAGATGAGCTCCTGCGGCCACAGCACGGTGCCCAGCACATGAAACTGGCGCGCCGGCAGGTCGAACAGCAGCAGCGGATGGCCATTCCAGCTCAGCCAGGGCAGGCCGAACCAGACCAGTTGGGTCAGCCACACGCAGACCCAGCGCCAGCTGGTATGGCGCCCGCGCGTGGCGCGCACGTACACTCTGGCGGACCCTGGTGCGTCAGTACCGGAGTGCATCATTCATGCTGCAGCGCCGCCAGCCGCGCCGCCAGCGCCGCGCGCTCGGCGCCGCCTTCCGGCAGCTGCGCAGGCAAGGCGGCGATGCGCGCGTGCACGCGCGCCAGGCGGGCCGCTTCCGCTTCGCGCCAGTGCAGCGCCTGTTCGAGCAGGGCATGCTCGAAACCGCCGCCGTACCGGACCGAGAAATCGAGCTGGCGCGCCGCTTCCATCTGCAGATCGAAGTGGTGCAGGATGCCGCGCACATAATAGGCCCAGATCCGGTCGGCCGCGATCAAGGCCAGGAAATTGACGGCGAGCATGGCGCCCAGCACCGGCACGCCCTCGCTGACCAGCAGCGACAGGACATCGACGCTGGCCTGGAAATGGATGCGGTACAAGTTCTGGTCGACGCTGGCGGCCAGCTTGCGGTACAGGAACCAGATCGCCAGCGAGACCACCACGCTCTCCATCAGCACCAGGGCCAGCAGCAGCAGCTTCTGCAGTCCATGGTCGACCAGGCGCAGCTGGCGGCGGTTGGCGCGCTCGGGCAGCTTCATAGCGCGTGGCACTCGAAACACAAGGCCGAACGGGCCATCGGGACCAGCAGCTTGCCGTGCTCCTTCTGGTAGCCGCCGTGGCAGGAAATGCAGCTGACCCTGCCGCCGGGCAGCAACAGCCTGGACTCGACCAGGCGCTGCGCCCGGTAGCCTCCGAACGCGATCGCTTTCTGGTACAGCATCCCGATCGGATGGTTGGCCGTGCGGCTGGCGTGGCGCACCACCCCGTTGCGGTCGACGCTGGTGGCCAGGCGCAGGGTCGCATTTTCCCCGTGACACTCCATGCATTTGAGCGACCATGGATCGAGCGCCGCGCCGTCGGCGACGCCCCTGGCCAGGTGGCCGCCCAGCAGCGCCGCTCCGCCGTCGCGCATCTTGCCGAAAAAGTCGCTCAGGTGGCAGGAAAGGCACAGTTCCTTGCCGGCCTTGACCCCGCGCATCAGCCCGCGCGCGCTGGCGTGGATCTCGTGGCAGGTGCTGCAGGTCAGGTCGCCCTTCCAGTCGAGCGGATAGGCGGGGGGCGGCAGCCGCGCCGGCGGGAAGCCGCTCGGGTGGCTCACTTGGGCGGCGACCGGGTGGCATTTGGCGCACAGCACTTCCTGACTGGCGGTGAGCATGCCGGCCTGCTGCGCGCTGACCTCCCTGCCGCCCAAATGGCAGCTGGCGCAGTCGGCGTTCCCGAGGTGGGCTCCTGTTCCAGTGATTGCGCTGGCGCCGAGCGTCGCGTAGAGCGCGCCTGCGCCCAGCAGCACCAGGCACAGCACCAGTGCCTTAAAGCCGAACATGGGCATCTGCCTGTTTCAGGCGCGCGACCGCCTCGGCGTAGGCGCACGCGTCGCCGGCCGCCAGCGCCTGCGCGGCGCGCGCGCAATCGCCGTTCAGTCCGGCATAGTGGGCGCGCACCGCCGCCACCGCCTGCTTGACCCCGTCGGCATGCGCGCTGAGCGGATCGGCGCGGCGCAGCTCGACTAGCGCGGCGTGGTCGCAGGCACTGGCCAGCTGCAGGTTCTGGCCGAACCGGTAGAGCGGACCGGCCACCCGGAAACTGCTGTAGAGCACGATCAGGCAGGTGACCAGGGCAGTGATGGCAAGCAGCAGCAGGCCGGCCGCCAGCATCGCGGCGCCCAGGTGGCGCCGGGTCAGGCTGTGCGAACGAATGATGGCGCCGTAGCTCTCGCCGCTCTCGCCGGTGATCAGGTTAAGCATGGCCAGCAGCACCAGCGCGGCGATCACCCCGAGCGCGAGGCTGATCCTGGCCACCAGCTTGAGGTGGAAAAAAATCGGCGGGGCCGTGACCGGGGTTGCCATGTCAGTCGTGCCGCGCCCGGGATCCGATGCGCTGGCGCATGGCGGGAGTCATCCAGACCTGGCGTTCGGTGTCGACCAGCAGCACTTCCTTCAGGCCCAGGCGCTGCGCCATGGCCTGCCAGCGCTGCGCTCCGACGATGAACAGCGGCTTGGTGTAGCCGTCGGAGCGGGTGCCGGCATCGATGCCGCCAGAGGTGATCACGGTGACCGAGGCCACCAGGTCGATCGGCATGCCGCTCTTGGGGTCGATAATGTGGGGGCGCCGTTTGCCGTCCTTGAGAAAATAGCGCTGGTAGTCGCCGCTGGTGCCGATCGCCTCGTTGTCGTGCAGCGCCACGCTGGCCAGCATGCCGTCGCCGCGCGGATCCTGCAGCCCGACCCGCCATGGGCGCGCACCGGGACGGCCGATCGCCAGGATGTTGCCGCCCACGTTGACCAGCGCCGCCTTCACGTGCGCGGCGCGCAGGATGCGCGCGGCCCGGTCCAGCGCGTAACCCTTGGCGTAGCCGCCCAGGTCGAGCATGACGGCGCTGTTGCGGCTCGAAATTTTTGTCCCGTCGAACACCAGGTCGCTCATGCGCGGGTTGGCGTCGAGCCAGTGCTGCACCTGCTCGGGCGGCGGCGCCTGCGGCGTGATGGTGTTGCTCTGAAATCCCCACAGGCGGATCAGGTGTCCGATCGCCGGGTTGAAGCTGTTGTCGGCGCGCTCGGCCAGCCGGGTCGCAGCCTTGAGCAGGTGCACCATCTCGGCGTCGCCCTGGTAGCTCTGGTTGCGCGCGATGGCCTCGTTGAGCGCGGTCAGCGCGCTCGGCTGCCAGGCGTGGAACTTGTTGTGCAGGCGCTCGAATTCGGCAAACACGCGCGCGGCCAGCAGGCCGGCGCGCGCCTCGCTCCCGCCGTAGATCGACAGCCGGGCCCCGGTCCCGAACACCTTTGCCTCGCTGTGCCAGGTGCGCTCGGCGGCGGCGTGCGCCGCCGGCAGGCAGGCCAGCAGCAGCAGCAGCAGCGCCAGGCAGCGGCCGACCCTAGCCATGGAGCGCGGCACTGGCCTCGTGCACGGCATCGACCAGCACCGCCACCGCCTCCGGCGGGGTGAACTGCGAAATGCCGTGTCCCAGGTTGAACACATGACCGCTGCCCGGACCGTGCTGGCCGAACGCGGCCAGGGTGCGCGCCACTTCGGCCCGGATCTGCGCAGGTTCGGCGAACAGCACGGCCGGATCGAGGTTGCCCTGCAGGGCCACGCGATCGCCAACGCGCGCGCGCGCGCGGCCCAGGTCGACCGTCCAGTCGAGCCCCAACGCGTCGGCCCCGCAGCCGGCCAGCTCCTCGATCCACTGGCCGCCGCCCTTGGTGAACACGATGCACGGGATACGTACCCCGTCCTTGTCGCGCTGCAGATGACGCACCACCTCGCGCATGTAGGCCAGCGAGAAAACCTGGAAGGCGCCGTCGGCCAGCGCGCCGCCCCACGAGTCGAACAGCATCACGGCCTGCGCGCCGGCGTCGATCTGGGCGTTCAGGTAAGTGGCCACGGCGCGCGCGTTGAGCGCCAGGATGTGATGCAGCAGGTCCGGGCGCCGGTACAGCATGGTCTTGATGGTGTGGAACTCCTTCGAGCCACGCCCCTCCACCATGTAGCAGGCCAGGGTCCACGGGCTGCCGGAAAAGCCGATCAGCGGCACCCGTCCGGCCAGCTCGGTGCGGATCTGGGTCACCGCGTCGAACACGTACTGCAGCGAACCCGGTTCCGGTTCGCGCAGCGCCAGCACCGCCTTCTCGTCGCGCAGGGGGCGTTCGAACTGCGGCCCCTCGCCTTCCACGAACTGCAGGCCCAGGCCCATCGCGTCGGGCACGGTGAGGATGTCGGAAAACAGGATGGCCGCGTCCAGGCCGTAGCGCTCGACCGGCTGCAAGGTCACCTCGGTGGCCAGGCCGGGATTGGTGGCCAGCCCCATGAAGGAGCCGGCGCGCGCGCGCGTGGCGCGGTATTCCGGCAGGTAGCGCCCGGCCTGGCGCATCAGCCACAGCGGCGTGTACTCGACCGGCTGGCGCAGCAGCGCGCGCAGGAAGGTGTCGTTCCTGAGCGGGGAAAAGCGCGCCGGCGCGGCAGGAGCCGGCGCGTTCAACGGCTTGCCTTCAGGTGCGCCACGCCGCCGAAGCTGCCGATCCACTGGTCGCCGCCGGGGCCGGTGGCCATGGAAAACACGTTGTTCGAAAACAGCCCTTGTTCGGTCTGCATGACGGCGAACTTCTCGCCGTCCATGCGCGCCAGGCCGTTGTTGGTGCCGATCCACAGCTTGCCGTCCGGCGCCTTGTGCAGCATGAACACATGGTTGCCCGGCAGGCCGTCGGCCACCGTGTAGTTGCGCCAGTTGGTGCCGTCGAAACGGGCCAGGCCGCCACCCCAGGTGCCGCACCAGACCACGCCTGCGTCGTCGACCTGGAGCGCGACGATGTAGTTCGGGTTATACGCCACGTTAATTCCCTTCAGCCCCATTTCTTCCTTCTGGCGCGCATGGTGCACGGAAGTGGCCGCCGGGTCGTTGTTGAACTTGATGTCCTGCTTGACCAGGTCGAACTTCGCGCCCTGCCCGCTGGCATGATTCCAGTGATCCCACTTGGCATCCTTGTAGCGCGCCAGGCCGCCCTCGGTGGCCAGCCAGATTTCGCCGTTCTTGCCTTCGGCCACGCCGTAGACCCAGTCGTTGGGCAAGCCGTTCTTGGTGTTTTCGACCGTAAACAGGTCCCACTTGGAACGGTCCCTGAGCGCGCCGCCGCGCACCCGGTTCACGCCCGACCAGGTCGCGATCCAGACGTCGCCGCTCTTGGTCTTCATGGCGCCGTACACGAAGGCGTCGCCCAGGCCGTCCGGAATATTGAAGTTTTCCCAGGTGTCGCGCTTCTGGTCGTACAGCGACATGCCGCCGCCGTAGGTGCCGACCAGGATCTGGCCGTCGAGTTTGCTGACATGGAAGATGCCGTTCGAGAGCAAGCCGTTGCGCGCGTCGAACAGGCGGTATTCGTCGTTGGTGGTGTCGTAGCGGATCACGCCGCCCGAGGTGCCCACCCACAGCGTCTTGCCGTCGAGCAGGATCGACTTGACGTTGCGGTTGCCCACCCGGAAATGGGTGAACTTGGCGTTCGGGTCGACCTGCACCTTGCCTTGCTGTTGCGGTCCGTCCTGCGCCTGCGCCTGCGCCTGCACCGCCGCGTCCGGGCTGGCCGTGCCTGCCTTGAGCTGGCCAGCCACCGGCAAGGCGGGCGCCGGGGCGCCCGATTTGTTCAGGCCGACGTAATAGGCCGCGCCCACCAGGCCCGCCACGCCCACCACACCGGCGGCGATCATTCCGATCGATTGTTTCGTCAATTGCACTGTGCTCTCCTAGTTACCATTTGATCCGGCCAGGCGCGCAACGCCGCGCTTGGTGCCAGCCCAGATGTCGCCGTTCGGCGCCACCGCCACTGCATATACGTTGTTGTCGAGCAGCCCGCCTTGCTTGTCGACCTTGCGCCAGCGCTTGCCGTCGAAACTGGACAGGCCGGCGCTGGTGCCGAACCACAGCACTCCCTTGGCGTCCTGCGCGATGCTGTAGACGATGTCGCCGGCCAGCCCTTCCTTGGTGGTGTAGTTGGTCCAGCGCTTGCCGTCGAAGCGGCTCACGCCGCCGCCCCAGGTGCCGGCCCAGATGCTCTGGTCGGCCGCGACCAGGATCGAGAACACATAGTTCGGGTTGTAGGTCGGCGCTCCGTCCTGGGTGCGCAGGCCAAGGTCGTGGCGCGAGCGCGTGCCAAGTCCGGTGTTCGGGCTGGCCATCAGCTTGTTCGGGTTGCCCGCGCCCAGGCCGTCCTTATGGGTCCAGGAACGCCAGGTCTTGCCGTCGAACATGGAGACCCCGCCCTCGGTGCCGAACCAGACCTGGTCGCGTGCATCGACGCCCAGCCCGTAGACCCACTCGTTGATCAGCTCCTTGACGTAGGTGCGCCATTTCAGGTTCTTCATGTCGACCACGTTCACGCCGGCCCAGGTGCCGATCCACAGGTCGCCGTTCTTCTGGTTGGCAAACGAATACACCCAGTAGTCGGCCAGGCCATGCATCGGGAAGTAGGTCTTCCATTTGCCGTCCTTGTAGCGCGACACGCCGCCGGCGTTGGTGCCGAACCACTTGTAGCCCTGCTGGTCGATCCCGATCGCAAACACGTATTCGTTGGCCAGGCCGCTCGCGCGCGTGAAGGTGCGCCGCAGCTTGCCGCTGGCCAGGTCGATCTCGTGCACGCCCTTGGAGGTGCCGACCCACAGCGCGCCGGTGGGGCGCTCGACGGCCAGCGCGCGCACGTAGGCGTCGTCGCCCACGTTGAACGATTCGATCACGCGCAGGGGGGGGCCGGCGGGCGCCGGTACGCCCTGGGCCAGGGCGGGGGCAGCGCTGGCGGCCAGCCAGGCGCAAAAAAACACGATTCCGATCAGGCGCATCAGTGCAAAGTCCTCATAAAAGCAATCACATCCATAATGTCGCGGTCGGCCATTCGGCCCTGGAACGCAGGCATCGCATTCCTGCCCGCCCGGATCAGCGCAAGCAGGGTAAAATCGGGGCGCAGCAAGGCGTCGCCGCGGTTGAAGCTGGGCGCGCCCGGCATCACGGCGCGTCCGTCCTGGCCATGGCACAGGGCGCAATTGCTTGCATACAACTGGGCTCCCCTGACCGGGTCGGCCGCCTGGGCGGCGCCGCCGGCCAGCAGCAGCGCCAGCAGGAGCGCGCGCCAGCACGCGGCGCTCATTTGGCCTTCCCCGGCTTGCCCTTGGGATTGGGCACGCCGCGCGTGTAGCCCGGGAACAGCGCCGTGACCTTGAGCTCCCAGGCGTCGGCCTGGGCCGCATCGCGCGCCAGGCCCAGCGCGCCGTTGCGGTAGGCGTTCATGATCTGCATGGTCGCGTCCGGGTGACCCTGCTCGGCCGCCTGCATGGCATGCAGGCGCGCCTGTTCCAGGTCCTTCTTGACGCCTTCGCCCTTCAGGTACATCTGCGCCAGCCCGTACTGGCCGGCCGCATTGCCCTGGGCCGCGGCCTTGGTATACCAGGCCACCGCCTCGTCGTCCTGTTCGGACTTGTCGAGCACGTCGCCCAGGCGCGCCTGCGCCGGCGCATAGCCCTGCTCGGCCGCCTTGGTCCACAGCGCCACCGAGACGACCAGGTCGCCCCGCGCAAATTCCTTTTCGGCCAGCTCGCAATCTTCTGCCGGCCCCGCCTGCGCCGGTGCGCCTGACATCAGCGACAACATGGTGGCCGCCGCCAGCCCCGCCAGTCCGCTACGACGCCTGATTGCTTGTTTCATACGACCCCCTTTGGTCTCGCGGACGGCGCCGTGCGCCGTCCTGGTTAGCTACCCGTTCGCTTCAGTCGGCCCGCGCATCGCCGGCGCCGTCCTGCAGCAATCCCAGTCCCTCGAACTCTTCCAGCTTGCGATACAGGCTAGACAAACCGATTCCCAGCTTTTGCGCCGCCACCCGGCGGTCGCCCTCGGCGTCCGCGATCGCCTTGGCGATCAGCGCGCTCTCGAAACGGCGCACCTGGCCGCGCAGGCTGTCGCCGCATTCCGGCGCCGCCAGTTCCGGCATCCCGGCGCGCGCGCCCTTGACCACTTGCGGCGGCAGGTCGGCGCAGGTGACATGGCCATGGTCGGCCAGGATCAGCGCGCGATCGATCACGTTTTCCATCTCGCGCACGTTGCCCGGCCATTCATAGGCGTCGAGCACGTTGTCGACTTCCGGGTCGACCACGACCGGCGACTCGATGCCCATGCGCTTGGCCCCTCTTTCAAGCAAGAAACGCACCAGAGGCAAGGTATCGGGGCGCCGCTCGCGCAGCGGCGGCACGTGGATCTGGAATACCGACAGCCGGAAATACAGGTCTTCGCGGAATTTGCCTTCGGCCACCATCTGGGCCAGGTCGCGGTTGGTGGCGGCCACGATGCGCACGTCGGCGCGCCGCGCCTGCTCGCTGCCGACGGCGCGGATCGACTTGTCCTCGATCACGTGCAGCAGCTTGACCTGCAGCTGCAGCGGCATCTCGCCGATTTCGTCGAGGAAGATGGTGCCGCGGTCCGCTTCCAGGAACAGGCCCTTGCGGGCCCGGTCGGCGCCGGTGAAGGCGCCCTTGGTGTGGCCGAACAATTCGCTTTCCATCAGGTGCTCGGGCAGCGCCCCGCAGTTGACCGGAATGAAGGGCGCGTTTCCGCGCGGGCTTTGCTGGTGGATGCGGCGCGCGATGACGCCCTTGCCGGTGCCGCTCTCGCCCGTCACCAGCACCGTGCTGTCGGTCGGCGAGACCTTCGCCACCAGGCGCTCGAGGTCGCGCATGGAAGGCGCGCTGAACACGAACTGGTCTTCCTTCCTGCCCTGCACCAGGCTGCGCAGCACGCGGTTCTCGGCGCGCAGGCCGCGCATGTCCTCGACCTTGACCAGGCGGTGCAGCACCTCTTCGTTGCGCACCGGCTTGATCATGTAGTCGGAAGCGCCGGCCTGGATCGCCTCGATCGCGGTGTCGACCGAGGCGAACGCGGTCATCATGATGAAGCTGGTGTCGATGCCGGCCGCGCGCGCGCGGCGCACCAGTTCGATGCCGCTGATGTCGGGCATCTTGATGTCGCAGATGGCCACGTCGATGTCGCCCTTGGCCAGGCGCTCGAACGCCTGCAGGCCGTTGGGGGCCTGGCATACGTTGTAGCCTGACTTTTGCAGGTGCGCCATGAGTACCTGGCGGATCGCGGGCTCGTCGTCGATGACCATTACGTCGATGGATTTCATAGGGGGCTCGCTTCGTTGTAAGCTGTATCGTTCAATGGGAAGAAGACCTGGACGCGGGTGCCGACGCCAGGCGTGGAGTCGATTTCGATGGTGCCGCCGTGGCGCTTGACGATCGCGTAGCACAGCGACAGCCCGAGCCCGGTGCCCTTGCCGGCCGGCTTGGTGGTGAAGAAGGCTTCGAACACGCGGCCCAGGGTATCGGGCTCGATGCCGTGGCCATTGTCTTCGATCGCCATGCAGACCCGTTCGCAGTCGGCGCGGGTGCTGAGCACGATCGCGGGCGCGCGCCCGTGCACGTCCTCGAGCGCATCCATCGCGTTGATCATCAGGTTCATCACGAGCTGGGTCAGGTGGTCGGCCACGCCGTAGATCGCCGGCAGCTGGGAATCGAGGTCGAGGCGCAGGCTGAGGCGCTGCAGGCGCTTGTCGTAGCGGATCAGGCGGCTGGTGCTGCGCAGCTGCCCGTTCAGGTCGAGGAACTGCGGCTCGGCCTCGCGCGGCGAGGCGAATTCGGAGATCTCGCGCGTGATCGCGGCCAGCCGCTCGGTCTGCGCATAGATCAGGTCGGGCCGGCAGTCGTGGCAGTCGCGCGTGGAGCAGGCCGCGTCCTCCGAGCGGCGCTCCATCATCTCCTGGGCGATGCCGCAGATGGCCGCGATCGGGTTGCCGATCTCGTGCGAGACGCCGGCCGCGAGCGCGCCGATGGCCGCCATTTTTTCATGGTGAAAATACTTCTGGCGCTTGAGCATGACCTCTTTTTCGCGCTGGTCGAGCGTGTCGGCCATATTGTTGACCGCTATCATCAACTGGCCCACTTCATCGTGGCGCGTGACCGGCAGCGGCGCGCCGCGATAGCCCTTGACGATCTCGAGCGCGCGGTGCTGCAGGATGCGCAGGTCGTCGGTCAGGCGCCGGAAGAACAGCCCGATCACCGCGCCCAACAGGCCCAGTCCGAGCATGCCCAGCACCAGCGCCGTCATGGCCACCGAATCGGTCTGCTGGCGGTAGCGCTCCGAGGCCAGCTTGCGCCCGGCCTGCACTTCCTCGGTCAGCACCGCCAGTTCGTTCTTGGTGGCCACCAGTTGCGCGATCATGCGGTTCAGGTTGGGACGGCTGGCGTCGCGGCTGAGCGCGTTCCATGCCCCGGTCAGCTCGGCGACGTCGAGCTTGGCGCTGGGCAGGCGCGCGGCCAGCGTCTCCTGGCGCTCCTTGAGCGACTGATAGTGCATCCGGATGCGCTTCATGCCGGCCGGGTCGGCCACGTCGATATTGACGAACACGGCCATGACGGCGTGGAAGGTGGCCACGTCGGCCTGCTTGAGCAGGGCCTCGGTCTCGAGGGTCCCCTGGATGGCCTCGAAATCGCGCAGCAGCAGGTTTTTCTGGTAAAAAGCGAAACACGCGATCAGCACCGAATACGCGATCAGGGCGGCGAACACCAGCATGCCCTTGGTGCGCACCGACACCACCGAGCGCGCGCCGTCCGGCCCGTCAGGTCCGGCGCCGCTTGCCGGAAAGATAGGGAAAATGCGGGCTAGCGCGCTGCGCGCGCCCGTGGGAAGGAAAGCGAAACGGGTCATAATTTTGCCACCGTGCATATCAATTTTCGAGCGTGCATCATATACCCAGTCCTTGCCTGTGAACATGCTCAGCCGGCCGGCGCGCACGCTCGAAGCCTTCCAGCATGGCAACGATGGCCGCGCTGTCCCACTCCTGCAGCCCCGCCATGCGACGCAGCAAGGTGCCATCCTGCGCGATCACGAAGGTTTCCGGATATACCTGCAGGCCGAGGCGGCGCGACATGCTCCCGCCTTGGTCGAGCACATTGGCGAAGCTGATGCCTTGCTGCGCCAGGAATTCCGTGGCCAGCATCGCGTCGTCGTCGGTGGACATGCCGAGCACGACGAAGCGGTCGCGGTCGAGCATGTTCGAGAGCCGTTCCAGGCTGGGCATCTCGCGCCGGCACGGGCCGCACCAGCTGGCCCACACATTGAGCACCAGCAGCTTGCCGTGCAGCTTGGCGGGTGGCGCGCCGCCCGCCAGGAAATCGAACATGAATGGCGGAAATGCCTTGCCCTCCTCCAGTTCCGGGGCCGCCGGCGCCCCCACGCGATGGCAGGCGGCCAGCGCCAGCAGCGCCAGCCACAGCGCCGCCATGCGCCAGGCGGGCAGGCGCGCACGCGCTGGCGTACTAACCGTAAACATGCAGTCTCGCAAACAGAAGATTGACTCCGAAAAAACCGAACAGCGCCAGGCCAAAGCCGGCAATGACCCACAGCGCCATGCGCCGGCCGCGCCAGCGCAGCAGGTAATGCAGGCAAAAATAAACAGCATAAACGCTCCACACCACGAGCGACCAGGTTTCCTTCGGATCCCAGGCCCAATAGCGGCCCCAGCCGTCACGCGCGGCCACCATGCCAAGCACGATCGCGGCCGAAAACAGGGGGAAGCCGAGCGTGACGGCGCTGTGCATGAGGCGCTCGGTACGTTGCAGGTCAAGCAAGGCGCACATGGCCCGGCCAAGCACCGGGCTGTGCCGCTCGGCATGCTGGCGCAGCACATACATCGCGCCCAGCGCCGCCGCCACCGTGAAGGCGCCGTAGGCGACCAGGTTGGTGAGCACGTGGGCGCGCACCTCGTAGCTGAGCAGCAGCGGCAGCTCGCCGGCGCCTGCCGTATGCTCCTGCGCGCCCAGCCAGGCCTGCAACAGCACCGCGGCCAGCACCACCGGCATGACGAAAGCGCCCGCCGCGCGGCTGCGATAGGCCCATTCCATGGCCAGGTAAATGAGCACCGTGAAGCCGCTGAACAGGGCCATCACCTCGTGCAGGCTGGCCAGCGTGATGTGCGCGTCGCCATGCAGGGCGTAACTTTCGGTCGCGTGCAAGGCGAGCGCGCCGAACAGGCCGAGCGCACCGAGCGCGGCCAGGCAACTGGCCCACAGCCCGACCGCGCCGGCGCGCCACCACAGGTGGGCCACGTAGAGCAGGCTGGAGCCGATCAGCAGCAAGTGGGCATAGCTGCGAACCTGGTAGGAAAACATCTGCTCGAGCGGCTGGTCGCCGCCCAGGCCCTTGGCCTCGAGGTAGGCCATGGCGCCGGCCAGCAACAGCGCCACGACGAACATGACAATCCACCAATGCGCGGCCAGCGCGTGGCGCGCCGGGGCAGTGCCGGGTAAATATCCTTGTTTCATGACGCGCTTGGCTCCTGGACGCTGCAAGATGAGGTCGTGCGAGGCGGGCCGGCTGTGCCGCCCGCCCTTCTGGTCTGCATGGAAAGCAAGTTTGGTTCCAGCCCCGGTGCGGGTGTGCCGGCGCCGACTTCAGTTCAATTGTTTCTCGCGAATGGGATAGGCCAGCCGCTTATTCCCATTTTCGGGAAGCGGCATGGCCAGGCGCTCGGGCTGGCCCAGCGCCGCCTCCCATTCCCGGATCGCGGCACCGGCCTGGCGCCGGTAGGCGTCGTCGCTCTTGCTCAGGTGTACATAACTGCGCATGGCCCCGAGCGCGCCCGGCAGGTCGCGCAGGCCCGCGAGCGCGAGCGCCAGGCCAAAATAAGCATTGTTCTGGTTGCGATTGAGCGCGATGGCGACACTGAAGAAATCCTTCGCCGCGCCATGGCGCGCCAGGCCGATCATGGCAAAGCCCATGTTGACATGGGCCTCGGGCAGTTGCGGCGCCAGTTCCAGTACCCGGTGCAACTGGCTGGCCGCAGCTTCATACTGGCGTGCGTTGAGCAGGGCCGCACCCTGGGCAAAGCGCTGCGCCACTTCCTCGGCGCGCTTGGCGCTGGCATGCGCGGCGCCGGGCCCGGCGGGCCCGGCGACCAACTGGCCGCGCTCGGCCGGCCAGGATGCCAGCAGCAGGCCGAAGGCGCCGGTCAGGCCGAGCGTGAGCAGAGCGGCGCGCCACCTGACGTCGCGCACGCGCCCGCCGCCACGCGCGCGCAGCAGGGCTTGCGCCAAAGCGCCCACGTAGCAGGCGGCGCCGGCCACGGCCAGCAGCCCGCCCAAGCCGGCCAGCCCCATCGCCGCGAAATAGGCGGGGTAGTGCACCAGCACGTCGATGTGCATGGTCTTGCGCGGCACGCCGAGCGAGCCGGACCAAGCCAGCGCGAGCGCCAGCAGCATCAGGCCGCTGCCGTACAGCAGCGGCTGCCAGCGCACCAGGCGCGCCGCGCTGCGCGCCCCGAAGCCGGGCAGCAGGTGGTAGCCAAGCGCCATGTAGGCCAGCGTCACCGCCCCCACCGTGCCGTGGTAGTGGGCCGGCACCATGGTCGAATCGGTGCGGATCAGCGCGCCCAGCGCGCAGCCCAGCAGGAACAGCAGGGCCGACAGCAGCAGCGCCGGCGCCAGCGGCGCGCGCCAGGCGGCCCGGCCGCGCCGCACGAACAGCTGCAGCAGGCGCAGCGCCAGCAGCGCCGGAGCCGGCCAGCTGGCCAGCGCCATCAGGCGCGTGAAGCCGTCGCGAAAGGCCGGGCTGCCGAGCGGCCCGGCGGCGTGGATCAGGGGCGCGGCCAGCACCGGCAGCGCGGCGAGCAGCAACAGCGCGAGCAGGTAGCGGCGCGGCGCCAGCGGCTGGCCGAATACCGGTTCGGCCAGCACGCTCCAGGCGCTCATCAAGAGCAACAGGTGCACGAACTGCAGCAGGTGGCCCGGACCCCAGGACAACTGTTCGAAGCCGGCCAGCCCCTGCGGGCGCCCGCCCTGCCACGCACCGGCCAGCAGCGAGAGCAGCGCCAGCATGGCCACCAGCAGCGCCAGCAGCGCGCCGACGCGCCATGGCGCGGCCGCGCGCAGGCGTTGCGTCAATGGCCAGAGCGAGGCCGCGCCGCACAGGGCCACGCCGGCCACGAACAGCACCAGGCCGGCCAGATACAGCGGATGCTCGAGCACCGGCACGTAGTTGGCCAGCAGCGGCTGGCCGGCGCCGGTCAGCAGGGCCGCCGCCATGGCGGCCACCCCGGTCGCGGCCAGCGCCAGCGCGCTCCAGCGCAGGGCGCTGGCCGGGGCCGCCGCGGCCAGGGTCCACCAGGCCGCGCCGCAGGCAAGGAACCAGACCACCACGGCCAGGCTCACGTGCAGCACCAGCGCGCGCCGGAACAGCTCGCCCGAGGAAGCGAGCGCGGCCAGCGGCGGGGTGCGCGCGGCAACCAGCAGCACCGCGCACAGGGTCGAGAACGCCAGCGCGCTCAGCGCCAGCAGCAGCCAGGCGCCGGCGAGGCGGCGCGCCGCGGGAAACGATTGCAAGGTGATGTCCATGGCTTGGTCACGAGCAAAGGCCGTGCCATCATGCAATATCTACATCGTTGGCGACGCGCCGCTCAGAACGTGCCCTGATGCGGACGGTCCGACACGAACGGGATCCCGAAGAAGGTCAGGAAGGCCAGGCCGAACACCACGAACGCCATCAGCGAGGACAGCCGGGGCGGCGGCTTGTAGGTGATGCGCAGGTGCAAGGCCAGCGCCAGCAGCAGCCAGGTGATGAAGGCCCAGGTTTCGAGCCGGTCCCAGGCCCAGTAGCGGCCCCATGCGTCCTGGGCCCAGATCGCGCCGGCCACCAGCATCAGGCCGTTGAAGATGAGCGCCAGCGCCATGCAGCGGTAGGCCAGTTCGTCCAGGCGCGCGTCGGCCGGCAGGCGTTCGAACCAGCCCAGGGCGCGCTTGCTGCGGCGCAGCTGGATCACCCCGGCCAGCCCGATCGCGACCAGCATCGCGCCCAGGAAGACCTTGCCCAGGCCGACATGGATGTACAGCCAGGGGGTGCGAAACGAGCGCGGAAAATGCACCTCGCCCGGGCTCGAGAGCATCAGCCAGCCCATCATCACGAACAGCACCGGCATCACCGCGGCCGCGGCCGGGCGGATCGCGGGCATGCGCCAGTAGGCCAACGCATACAGCAGCACCAGGCTCCAGATATTGCTCGACAAGATTTCGAACATGGTCACGAAGGGGCCCTGCCCCAGCCGCTCCCAGCGCAGCAGCAGCGAGGCGGTGTGGAACAGCCAGCCGGCCACGATCAGGGCCAGCACGCTGCGCTCGGGGCGCTTCCTGAGCACCAGCGCGATGATCGCCAGCGAACCGCCCAGCACATAGCAGACGATGCCTGCCCACAGCAATCTCAGTTCAACTTCCATCCCTACTCCTCCATGTTCCACGGCGCCGCGCCGAATTTGCGCCAGAAATGCCAGCCCATGCTCACGATCGCCACGCTGCAGGCGGCCAGCAGCCAGGGAATGGTCCAGTCGTAGCTCACCTTATACCCCATCCAGGTGCGCAGGGCGCGGTATTCGAGCACCCCGTCGGGCAGCGCGAGCCGCTCGCCGGGCTGCAGTTCCCAGCGCGCGCCCTCGCGCCGCACCACCAGCGTGGGGCGCTCCGGCAGGCGAAAGCGCGAGGGACGATCCGGCGCGATCAGCACTTCGTCGATCTTGAGCATGATCCAGAGGTCGGCGCTGGCGCCGCTCGGGCGCCAGGTGCGCGCCTGGCTGTCGGCATTGGCCGGATAGCTGGGCAGGTGCAGCGTGGCCAGTACCGGCTCGGCGCGCGCCGGGGTCCAGGCCAGCAGCGGCGCGAAGCCCTTGTTCGAGGTCGGGTAGATGCGGTAGCCGGCCAGCAGCAGCGGCGCGTTGTCTTCGATCGCGGCGCGCCGCTCGCGCCCCTGCCGGTCGCGCCAGCGCACCCGGTTGACGTTGCGATCGAGCACAGGCCCGGGGGCGTAATCGATCTCGAAGCCCTCGTTGACGAAGGCCAGCAGGTCGAGCCGCCCGCGGTGCAGCGGCCCCGCCTCGACCTGGTCGAGGGCGCTGAACGCGGCCCCCTCGGCCAGCTCGGCGCGTCCCTGCAGATAGGTCAGGCGCCCGGCCGCCCCCAGCAGCACCACGCCAATTAGGGCCAGGTGGAACACCAGCAGCGGCAGCTGACGCCTGAACGCGCCATTGGTCGCGACCGCGGCCGCCAGGTTGAGCGCGAGCAGCAGCAAGGGCCCGGCCAGCCACGCGCTGGCCGACTGGTCGAAGCGGTACAGGGCCACGCTGGCCGCGCCCAGTAGCAGCAGGGCGAACGGGGTCAGCCTGAGCGAGGCCAGCGCCAGCAGCATCCGCCTGGCGCCGGCCGGGCTCGCCGCGCCCGTCTTCAATTGGCCTTCTCGCAGTTGGTCTTCATGGTGTCCTTGCTGCCGCCGTTGCAATTGCTTTCTTTCCATTGCCCGCTAGGAAAGGAAATCACCCGCAGGTAGGCGTTGCGGTAATACGGGCCATTGCTGTAGCCGACGTTGTTGACATAGCTGACCGCGGTGCCGGCGGCTAACCCGGCCTCGGCGCCGACGTCGAGCAGGTTCATCAGCAGACCCCGGTTCTTCCAGCCGTGCGGCACCGCCACATGGCAGAAATTGCACTTGATGCCGTTATCGATGCGGTCGGCGTGGATCGAGTGGCCGTCGCCCTTGTCGGTGCTAAAGCCGGTCCCGCCGCCGCCGTCCTTGGTGGCGTAGCGGCCGTAGTTGTGGCACTTGAAGCACAGACCGGTCGCTTCCTGGCCGGCGCCGGTACTGGTGCTGTAGTCGCCCTTGAGCAGGAAGTTATTGTCGGAGCCATGCGGGCCCCACGGCTTGCCGTTTTCGTTGGTCGCGGTATTGCCGGTCGGCATTACGGTGGCGGTGGCGGTGGCCGTGCCGTGGCAGTCCGAGCACATCATGGTCTGGTTGCCGATCGCGCCGCTGTTGTTCCATGGCGCCAGAAAGCCCGAGGCCGGGCGGCCGGTGCGCCCGGTTGGCGCCATCACCGGATGCCAGGAGCGGTGGTTGTTGGCATTCGAGCCCACGGTTCCGGTGCCGCCGTCGTTACCCTTGCTCACCGAACCGATCTGCACCGCATGCGTGGCCGGCGCCTGGAACTCCTTGGCCTGGTTGGTGTAGCGCGTGAAATTGCTGTGCCCGTTCGAATCTTGCGGGGTCAGCCCGGTGTCGCCCAGGGGCGGACGCGAGCTGCCGTTCGGATACAGGTTGTCGTCCGGATAGCCGTAGTTGGAATGGCACTTCAGGCAGATCTGGTACTCGCGCGTGACGTAGCTCTCGGTGACCAGCGTGCTCGAGCTGGTGGCGGGGTCGCCGCGCTTGACCTGGAAGCTGGACGGCATGCTGTGGAACGAATTGTCCGGGTACAGCGGCTGGATCCCGAAGGCCCCGCGCAGCACACCGGAAATGATATTGGTATGCACGTAGCCGTCCGCATTCTCGTGCCGGTGGGTGCCCGCCTTCTGGTTGGTGTTGCTCGCCGTGAGCGGGCCGGGCAAGCCGTTCTGACCCTTGATCACGCGGTGCGGATTGTGGCAGTCGGTGCATTCGGCATGGCGCTTGCCGACGTCCAGCGCGCCCAGGTTGGTGCGCGACTCGACCATGTCCTTGCCGCATTTGCCGTTGGTCTTGCCGCACTCGGCGCCGGCCAGGCCGTCGTTGAAGACGCCGCCGATGTCGTGCACTTCGAGCCCGTCGAAGGAACCGGCGCGCGTAATCGGCATCGCGCGCAGCGAGCCGAAGTCGGTCTTGATGTCGGGCACCGCATTCGCGCTCAGCGCCGTGTAGTTGACCGCCGACTCGGCCGAGCTGCTGTGGCACTGGTAGCAGGTCTGCTCGAGCGCGGCCTTGGGCGTGGCGCCCTTGTCGGTGCCCTCGCGCAGCAAGCGCCGCGCGCCGCTAGTGGTATGGGTGTCGTGGCAGTTCAGGCACGCCACCTGCCACACCGGCGGATTGTCTTTCGGGGTGGCGTCGAGCGACGAGGGGAACTCGCGCAGCTGGGCCGCGTCCGGCTTGTAGGTCTGGGTCGCGACGCCGCTGTTGGCGTGCACCGAAAAGGCCCAGGAGGCGCCGGCCTTGTCATGGCAGGCCAGGCAGATGATGTCGGACGACGGGCTGAAGGCGGCCCCGCTCGGCTGGGTGACCTGGAACCGGTTCATGCGCAGGAACTTGGCGTTGCCGTTGCTCTCAGTGCGATCGCGCAGGTGCGGATCGTGGCAGGTGGCGCACTGGATCTGCCCGTTTTCAAGGGGCAGCTTGGGAGGGCTTGCAGCCCCGAGCCGGTTGCCCACGATGCTGCCGTCGGGAATGCGCAGCTCGCCGTCGTTGCCGGCCAGCGTGCTGTTGTAGGTAAACGAAATCGGGTGGTCGTTGGACAGGTCGGTGGTCAGGTCGCGCGTAAAGCCGGTGCTGGCCGCGCCGTTCGGCATGCTGACCGCGCCGGCCATCGCGATCGTGGCATCCTTGGCGCCGTTGAGCGCGTTGACCTTGTCGATGCCCATGGTGCCGTCGTGGCACGACAGGCACAGCTTGGAGCTGCCGCCCGGGCCGCTGGCGAGCTCGGTCGAATCGGCTTCGATCGAGCTCGACGAATAGGTGACATAGGTCTGGCCCGACAGCTTGCGGTTCCACAGCGGCGCGACGATCGCCTCGGCCGAGTGCGGGGTATGGCAGAACACGCAGACCTGGGTTTCGGAACTGGCGCGCACGAGACGCGCCGGCACCTTTCCGCCGGTCGGGGTGGTGCTGCCGGTGGCGGCGGCCGACAGGTTATGCTTGGTGCCGCGCACGTCGGACACCTTGTTGGCGACCGCAATGCCGGTTGCGGCCATGGCCGTCTGCGCCAGCAGCGCCGCGGCCAGCAGCAGGGGCGCCATGCGCCAGGGTCGCTGCGCCATCATGTATTCTCCATGAACTGAAACATCACGACACGCCCGTTGAACATGTCGGCCACATACACCCGGCCCTGAGGGTCGGTCCAGGCGCCGGCCGGCAGGAAGAACTGGCCGACCTGCTTGCCGGTGCCGCCGATCGGCATCAGGAACTGCCCCTCGCGATTGAACACCAGCAGGCTGTCGTGCATCGACTCGACCACGTACACATTGCCCTCGGGGCCCAGCGCCACCCCTTTCGGACGCGTCAGGTTGCCGATGTACAGGCCGCGCCGCCCCAGCGTGCCGGCCGGCTTGCCCTGCGCGTCGAACAGCACCACGCGCGCATTCATGCTGTCGGCCACGTACAGCCGCTCGCCGCCGAAGGCCAGGTGGGTCGGGAAGTTCAGTTCGCCCTCGCCTTCGCCGCGCCGCCCGATCACTTCGAGCAGCACGCCGGCGTCATCGAACACCTTGACGTCGTGGGCGTGGGTGTCGGCCACGTAGATGCGCCCGCGCGCGGCGTCGCGCGCCAGCCCGGCCGGGCGCACCAGGATGCCTTGGCCGAAGGCGCCCAGCGGCTTGCCGTCGCGGTCGAGCCGGAACACCTGGCCCAGTTCGGCGTCGGCCACCAGCACCTGGCCGCCGGCCCCGATCGCGATCCCGACCGGGGTGACGAAGGCGCGCCGCTCCTGCGCCATGTTCCACACCAGCAGCTTGGCGCCTGCCTGGTCGAACACGAACACGGCATGATTGCTCACGTCGGTGACATACACCCGGCCCTGCGCATCGACCGTGCCGCTTTGCGGGCGCTTGAGCGTGACCTTGTCTTGCCTCTCGCTGCCCAGCCCCACCAGCCAGTGCAGCAGGCGCATGCCGGCGCCGCCGGTGTCGCCGTGCTCGGGGCCGAAATTATCTTCGCCCAGCAACTGGCCCACATAGCGGTAACGCGGCGTCTCCGGCGCCGCCGGCCAGACCTGCGCCGCAGCCCCGGCGCGCAGTTCGGGGTCGGCGCGCATCACCTGGCGCGGCTGGGCGCAGCCGGCCAGCAGCAGCGCCAGCAGCAGGCCGGCCAGCGCCCGGCAGATGGCGTCACGGTCCATGCTGCGCCTCGCGCGGGCATGGCGGCGCGACCCGCATGATGAACACCCGGGCCGCGCCGCTGTCGGCCACGTACAGCAGGTCGTTCTCGAGCCACAGCGCGGCGATCCGGCTAAAGCTGCCCGCGCCCTCGCTGCCGACCAGCCTGGCGCCGGCGAACACCTTGATGCTGTTCTCGCCATCGGCCACGAACACGCGGTTGTAGCTGTCGACCGCGATCGGGCCCGGACTGGTCAAGACGCCCGCGCCAAGCGCGTAGCGCGGCACCCCATAGCGGTCGAGCACGTGCACCTGGGCGCTGCTGCGGTCGACCAGGTACAGGCCGTCCGGCCCGCGCGCCATCGCATCGATGCCGATGCCCGGCTCCGGCTCGAGCACGCCGCTGACCCGGCCCAGGCTGTCGAACGCGACCACATGCCGGTACTGGCTGTCGGCCACCAGCAGCGCGCCGGCCACCTGCTCGAGCACCAGGGCGCTCGGGCGCACCAGGTCGAACTGGCTGCGAAACGGCGCCAGCTGGCGCCCGTCGATGGAAAAATGCAGCACCTGCTGCTGGGCCAGGTCGGCCACGTACAGCGAGCGGTCCGCGCCGACCGCCAGCGCCGAGGCGGAGGAGGCGTCGTAGCGCGCCAGCGGCGCCATCGACTGCATGGCCTGGTCGTAGATGAAGACCTGGCGCCGCCCGGCGTCGAGCACGTACACAAAATTGCCGCGTGCCGCTACCGCGGCCGGCGCCAGGAACGGCAGATAGGGACCCGGCGCATTGCCCATGCCAAGTGCGCCCTGGCCTTCCGGACGCGCCACCACGCGGGCCCCGGCCAGCGTGCCCTGCACCGACAGGACCGGCCCCGGCGGCGCGCATGCCGCGCGCGCCAGCGCCAGCGGCGCCAGCCCGTGTAACAGGGCCAGCAGGCAGCACGCTGCGATGGCCCGGCAACTGCCCTGTGCCCGATGTGAGTTCACGCCGCTCTCCCCTTGACTTCCCGTATGCATCACCAACGCCCCGGCCCGGCCGTCGAGTCGCCCCCGTAGATACCGCTTTTCAAACCGTTCAGTCCGGAATGGCACAGGTCGCAGTTGGCCGGTCCCCAGGCGATCTTGTCATTGTGGCACATGCCGCAAAACTTGCCGTCGATAATATCGGACATGAGCACGTCGTTGCTGCCGGCCCGCATCCGGAACCCCAGTTCCGAATGGCACACCTTGCAGCGAAAGCGCATCCGGTGGAACCAGTGCGGGAACACCACCGGGCGCACCCCGGCCTTCTCGGCGCGCTTGTTGAGCACCACGTCGGCGTACTCGGCGTTCACCGGCAAGGCCGCGCACGCTGCCAGCAAGGCGCATGCGATGCGCAGCCGGGCGCTCGCATTCATTTGCGCACCACGCTATGGCAGCGCTTGCATTCGGTCAGGGGAAAGGCGACCGCGCCGTGGCACAGGCCGCAGTATTCGCCCTGCAGGATCTGGAACATGTTCAGGCCCGGATTGGCGCCGGCCTTGGACTTGAACAGCTGCTCGTGGCAATTGCTGCAATCGAGCCACTCGGTGTGCTGGCGGTGCGGAAACAGCACCATCGGCATTTCACCGGTGCGCGGCAGCAGCACGTCCAGGTTCAGCACTCGGATCTTGGTATCGGGCATGATGTTGGTGCGCGGCGCGATCGCGCCCTGTTCCAGCGCCTGCACCCAGCGCACCTGGTTGCCGACCACGTCGCGCGGCAGCGTGGCGAGCGCATCGGCCGGCTCCTGCAGCAGCTTGATGCCGGGATTGGCCGGATCGTGCACCCCGTCCTTGGCCAGGGGTGCGCGCCGCTCGCCTGCCAGCGCCAGACCGGCCAGCGCGCAGGCGGCCAGCAGCAGGGCAGCGCCGCAGCAGGCGGCGAGGCCGCGGCGCGGCTGTCCATTGAAAGCCATGGCTCGCTCCTATCCTGGGATATACACGCCGGCGCTGCGGATCGCGCGCACCAGTTCACGCGTTGCGGCCTCGAGCTGTCCGATGGCGCCCTCGAAGTCCTTGGCCGCGGCCTTGCCTTCAGCGTCGGTACGCAGCAGCGCGGCCTGCTCCAGGTACTTCTGCACCATGCCGTCGAGACCCGCATTGCTGCTGCGTTTTTCGTCGAGCAGCATCTTGATCAGCATCTTGTGGGTATCGTTGCGGTCCACTTCATAGTGGTATTCCTCTTCCTTGGTGGCGAACTGCAGCGAGCGCACCAGCGTGTCGCCGCGCCGCATCGCCTCGATCGACAGCTTGGTGGTCAGGTAGACCTGGTCGAGCAGCGCGCGTGCCTGCTCGAGCTTGCCGGCGCTGGCCAGCGCCGCGGCCGAGCGCTGCTGCGCCAGCAGCGCGCTGCTCGCCTGCTCGCCCTTGGCGCCCAGGTTTTTCTCCTTGCTGATGCGCTGCTGCGCGCTGAGCAAGGCGCTCACGCTTTCCATGCGGCTGTCGAAATCGCGCTGCTGCTTGGGCGCGCCCAGCTGTTCTGGGGCGGCCAGGCGCACGCTCGCGAACATCTTCTGCGCCGCCTGGTCGAGCCTGGCGGAGGCGGCGCTGTAGTCGCCCGCCTTGTATGCGTCCTCGGCCTGCTGGCGCAGCACGCGTGCGGCGGCGCGTTCGGCCAGCGCCTGGGCATTGCCGCTGGCCTCGATCTGGCGCGCGGCCGAGGAGGACTCGAGCAGCAGCTTGACCGATGCCAGGCGCCGTTCGAGCTGGTCCTGTTGTTCGGGTGCGCGCGCGGCGCGCGCGGCGTTGGCGGGCGGCGCGTCGGTCTGGGCCAGCGCATGCAGCGGCATGCCCGCTGCAAGGCACAGCAGCCAGGCGCGGATAGGAATGGGATGCTTCATGTCAAGGTACCTCGGGTGATGCCGGCATGACCACGCCGATGCTGCGCAAAGCGCGCTGCAACTCATCGGTGGCCTGCTGGATGGTGCTAATTGCGGTGGCGTGGGCGCCGCCGCGGGCCTGCTGTTGGGCACTGGCGCGCAGCGTGCGGCTGCGCGCAAGGTGGCCGTGCGCCAGTGCCGCGGTGGCCGGCGCCGAATTGAACTGGGCCAGCGCGATCGGGATCAGTTCCTCGTAGCCCTGGTTGCGCGCCAGCTCGTGGCCGAATTCGTCGGCCTGGGTGGCAAAGTGCAGCGCGACCACCAGCGGCTCGGGGGTGAGCATGGCGGCCAGCAGGCCTGCCATGGCCTGCCCGGCCTTGCCCAGCGTTTCATTGGCATGCTGCAGGTCGCCGCCGGCGGCCTGCGCCTCGGCCTGCGCCACCAGTTGCGCGACCGGCTCCATGGCGCCCGGCGCGGGCGCGCCCCGCCCCTGCCGGGCGGCCCTGGCCTGCAGGTTCTGGTGCAGCAGCTGGTAGCTGCGCATCGACTCGCGCAGGGCGGCGTTGCGGTGCCGCTGCAGGGCTGCCTGCTGGTCGGCATCGGGCACCAGGGCCGAGGCGGCCACGATCTGGCGCAGCGCCGCGTCGAGCAGCGCGATCGCGTCCGGAGCGCGTCCCGCGCCGGACGCGGCCTCGGCTTGCGCGAACTGGGCGCGTGCCTCTGCCAGCAGGCGCTTGGCCTGCGCATGGTCGCTGCGCGGGATGCGCGCCGCCGCGGGCGACTGCGCCAGCAGCAGGCCAACCAGGCGCAGCTTGCTCTCGAGCGCGGCCTGGACCGCATCGATCGCGCCCGCGCCTTCGCGCGATGGCGCCGCGCGCGCAACCGGCCCTGCCAGCATCAGCAAGGCACAGGCCAGCGTCGCGCCGCGCCGCACGTCCTTCATGGCTTGGCGGCCGCCACGGCAGGCGTCGGCTTGCTCTTCGAATGGCAGCGCCGGCAATCCGACACCGGGAACGCCACCTTGCCGTGGCACACGCCGCACTTCTGCCCAAGCAGGATCGCGGCCATGCTGATCTGGTTGGCGCCCTTTTGCGGGATGAAGATCGCCGGGTGGCAGTTCGAGCAGTCCAGCCATTGCGTGTGCTGCTTGTGCGGATACACCACGTCCGGCATCGATCCTTTCACTTCGCGCACGATGTTCAGGTCCATCACCATCGGCTGCGCGTTCGGGTCGTCGCGCTCGAAGCGCGGGCTGATCAGGTTGTCGTTAAGCGCCTTGACCCAGTCGATGCGGTTGCCATCATTACTCTTGGCAAGCGGCGCGAAGGCGGTCAGAGGCGCTTGCAGCGAATGGGTGCCGTCATTGCCCGGATCGTGGATGCCGTCGGTGGGCGGCGGCAGGTTGCGCTGCGCGGGCGGACGCATCAGGCGGTTGAAGGGATTGACGTTGGTGCCGCCGCTGGCCAGCGGCGCGGCCCCCGCCGCTGGTGCGGGCGCGGGTGCGACGGGCGGCAGCGCCGGTGCGGTCCCGGCGGCAGGGGTGGCGAGCTTGGCGCCGGCTACCGGCGTGGCCGCGCCCAAGCTGTCCTTGGCGCCGGACATGTAGGCCACCGCCGCCTGCACCTGCGCGTCGGACAGCTTGGGATTGCCGCCGCGCGGCGGCATCACGCCCTTGCCCTTGATCGCGCTCGCGACCAGCGCCGGCAGGCCCGCCTTCATGCGCGCGCCCCAAGCTGCGGCGTCGCCCAGCTTGGGCGCCCCTGCCACGCCGCTGGCGTGGCAGCCGACGCAGGTGCTGTCATAAATTGCCTTGCCGCTAGGCAGGTCGGCGCCGGACGCGCTGGCGCCTAGCGCCAGCAGCAAGGAGCACAAGGCTCCATTGATGATTTGTGCAAGTTTCATGGTGCTGCCTATTTCTTTGGCTGGGAAAGCGGTGGCTGCGGCTGGGCCGGCGCCACCAGGGAATTAATGGTGCTCAGGTGGGCCTGGGTCGGGATGCCCGGCTTGCCCGAATGGCACAGATTGCAGTTCTCGATCGACCATGCGATGTTGCCGTTGTGGCAGGCACCGCAATACTGGCCATCGATGATCTTGACCATGTTGATTTCGTTGCCGCCGGCCTTGAATTTGAAGCCGAGGTCGGCATGGCATACCTTGCAGCGGAACCGGATCCGGTGAAACCAGTGGGGGAACACGGCCGGTCGCATGCCGGCCGCGTCCGAATAGTTGTTGATCACGATGTCGCCATATTCGGCGTGCGCGGACGGCGCCGCCAGGTAAGCGGCCAGCAGCACCATCACCAGCAGCAGGGTGCGCCGCAGGGCTGCACCAAAGTTTGTTAACGAAGCCATTTCAAACACCTTTCCTTGACAACTAGTTGAATCATTTAAAAACCACCAAAACCGCGCGACAGGTAAAACGACGCCGTCCGGTTAATCTTGTACGCATCCTGGCCTGGCGCCCGGGGCGGCGGCGCGACCCCGGGCGGCAGGCCCGCGCTGAGAACGGCCGGGTTGCGCGAGACCAGCACGCTGAAACTGAGCTGGGTGCGCCCGATCACGTAGTCGATCCGGTTTTCCCACACCGCGCTGGCCTGGTCCTCCGCCTTGCCCAGCAGCGGCAGCAGGGCCTTGGTATTGAGGCGCAGCTCGGAGGCGGCGCGCAGGCGCGCGATCCCGAACAGGCGCTGGTTCTGGTAGCGCAGCGAGCCGCTCGAGCTGGTCACGAAGGTGCTGCTCGCCGCGGGCCCGGGCAGCAAGTAGAACGGATCGTTCGGATCGCCCGGATTACCGGGCAGGCGCGCGCTCTGGCGTACCGCCTGGATGGTGAGGTTGCCGCTCCACGAGCTGTACAGGCCGCGCGCCAGGTTGCTGTTCGCCTGCAGGTTCACGAGCTGAAAGAACTCGCTCCTGGCGCCGAACGTGCGGGTGTCGCTGGCCGACAGGCGCAACACCGTATTGCCGCCGGCCGCGCCCGGCATGTTCCACGACAGCGATGCGCTGTTGGTGAGCTGCCTGGACACGTCGGAAGCGGCGGTGCTGGTCACCGTGGACACGCTCTGGCTGCCGTCCATGCCCAGCGTCGAGCCACCGCCCAGCTTGGTGCTGTATCCGAGATGATGGTTCAGCTGCAGCGCAAACTGGCGTCCGCCGCCCTGCTGGCTGCTGCCGTTGGTCGCCTGCGCCGAGGTCGACCAGCTATAGTGGGCCTGGCCCAGCGCGATGGCCTCGGGCTGGTAACTGATGCCCGCGCTCTGGTTTGCGCTGCGCGACTTGGCGCCGGCGCTGGCCGCCTCGTTCAGGTTGGCGCTGCCGTTGACGCGCGTGCTCTGGGACAGGTCATAGCTGGCGCCGCCATTGAGATTGATGTTGTGCGAGCGCGAGCTGCGCAAGTTGCCGTCGACTCCAGTTCCGGGCTGTTGCAGGTCGAGCGCAAACAGGCGCGCCCCGCCATTGACGATCAGGCCGCGATCGGGCGGATGCCAGATCGCCAGGCTACTCAGTTGCAGCAGGCGCGTCAGATTGTCGCCGCCCTGCTCGAGGTGGAAGCCGGAACGGCTGAAATTGGCCATGCTCTCGAGCGAGAGCGAGGGATCCGGCGTGAAGCCGTGCTGCAGCGTCAGGTTCCTCTGGGTCGCATATTCCCCGCTGCGTTCGCGGGTGTTCACGGAGCCGTCCCCGTTCAACTGCAGACGGTGCGCGCCCTTGCCATGGGTGGCGCTTACCTGCCAGCCGTCCTGGCGCCCGCGCGAACCGTCCGCGCTGACCTGGGTATTGCGGTCCCACGCCAGCATGCTGGCGCCCTCCGGCCTTTGATAGTGCTGGCTGAAGCCGTAACGCTCGCTGGCATAGGCGTTGCCGGCCGACAGGTCGCCGCTGGCGCGGCTGTTGCTGCGGCTGAAATGGGCCTCGAAGGGGAAGCGGCTGCGCGCCAGCACCGACAGGCGGGCGTTACCGGTCATGATGACACTCGTGCTGCTGCTGCTTGATTTAAGAATGCCTGCATCGTTTTCATCACTACGGTTACGCGAGAGCGTGACCCCAAGGGTTCCTTCCAACTGCGCGAACCATGGCTCCCAGATATAGGTATCGGTACTCAGGTTGAGCGTGGCGCGCACCCCCCTCTGATCTCTTTGCTGCTCCTGCATCCAGTCGCGCCGCACGTCATACGCGACCAGACCGCCAATCTGCACCACCGGGATCGGCCAGCGCAGCGAATCGTACTCCCCGGGCGCCTGCGCGCGCGCCGGCCGCGGGCAAGCAAATGCCAGCAAGGTCATCACCAGCGCCGGCGCAACTGCACCTTGCTTGTTCAAGCGTCTGGCCACGGTTCCCACCACCGACTCCTCAGGCGAACCGACTCGGCCAGCCGCATTTATTCGGGCGTCGCCCGGGCGCCTGCCTGCACCTCGAGCGGCAGGAAGCGCGATTGATCAATCCGGGACGGCGTGCTGGCGCGCAGTGCGACTGCCAGCCCGGTCCAGGCACGTTCGCCCTGCTCCCTTTGGGTCAGCTCGCGCGCGCGCGCCTTGACGCTCTCGAAGCCATGCAGGCGCGCCGCCTTGCGCTCGAGCAGGCGAAACACCCCCACACCCTGCAGCACGCGCAGCGCATCGGTGCTCTGGCCGGGCTTGAGCTTGGTCATCGCCTGCTGCACCTCTTCGGCCAGCATGCCGCCATGCAGGTAACCCATGTCGCCGCCTTTGGCGCCGCTCGCATCGGTCGAATGGCGCTTCGCGAGGGCCGCGAAATCTTCGCCGGCGCGCACGCGCTTGGCCAGCGCCTGCGCCTGCTCCTCGGTCTTGGCCCAGGTCGCGCTCGGCGCCGACGGATCGACATTGAGCAGGATCATCGCGACACGCAATTGTTCGGGTTCGGTAAATTGCTCAGGGTGCGCTGCGTAATAGGCCCTGACGTCGCTGTCGCCGGGCACGGCGCTGGCGCGCACCGACTTTTCCAGCTCGCCCAGCAGGCTGTCCTGCTCGAGGCGCTCGATGAGCGGCGGCAGCACCTGCTCGCGCTTGGCTTTCCATTGTTCGCTGGCAGCGTAGCGTTGTTCATACGACTGCACTGTTTTCTTCACTTCCGCCGCATCCGGATGCAGGCCGCGCCGGCGCGCCTCGCGCACCAGCAGGATACGGTCGACCATCTGCTCGCCAACCTTGCGTTGCAGCTTGGCCAGTTCATTGTCTGGGGCCTTGCCGTGGTAAAACTTCGCGCGCGCGGCCGCATTGAGCGCGAGCGCGTATTCCTCATGGGTGATGACGATGTCGCCGACCCGCGCGAACTCGGCCGCTGCGGCAACGGCTGGCGCGCCCGCAGGCGCGGCGGCATGGCCGCTGACGACGCTGAACGCGAGCGCGAGCGCCAGCACGGTCCTGCCTGATTGCTTTGGTAACTGATTCATGCTCGCCAGGCTCCTGTTAAATGCCCGGGTACAGCACGGACAGGCTGGCAAGCTGCCTGTACGCGCCGCCCCGGGCGAACTGTGTGTCGATTACTTGGTATGGCAAGCAAGGCAAACGTTACTGTTGGTATTCTGAATCCGCAGGAACGTATTGTTGGTCGAGTGTGGATCGTGGCAGCTTGCACATTCCACGAACGGCTGATCGCCAGCCAGTGTGGCCGTGGTGCCGTCAGGATAGGTCACGCTTTGCCCGGTACGGGTATAGAGCGCCATGTCGGTCTTCTCGCGGGTGCCGGTCGTGCCGCCCGTAGAGTCCACCCACCACACCTGTTTCCCGTTCAGCGTGGCCGACGGCGCCGGCGCAAAATCGACATCCTTGAACATGGTGTTGTCGTACACGGCACCGGCCGCAGGCACGCTCACCCCGGTTTTCGGCCCGCCGGCGTACTGGATGCCGATCGGATGGTCGTTTTTCAGGTCGGTGGTGAGGTTGGTCATCGCACCGCTGATCGCGCCCGCCGTCTGGTTGGCGCCGGTCCAGGTGCCCGCCAGCGCAGCCGTGCCGGAGCCTGGCGTGTTGATCATCACGTTCATCGCCTGGCCGCCGTCATGGCAGGACAGGCAAGCCAGCGAGACCGAGCCGACCGGCGCGGTGCCACCGTCCAGGCTGGAGGTACCCAGGCTGTTGTACGTGGTGTAGGTGGTGGTCTGGATGGTCCGATTCCACAACGGTACCTTGGTGTCCGCCGCCCCGTGAGGGGTGTGACAGAACACGCAGATCTCGGTGGTGCCGCTGAACGTGTTATTACCCGTCCCGCTAGTCGAGCCGAGGTTGTGCTTGGTATCCTTGATCGCCGCCAGCGCCTGCGGACTGAACATCCCCAGTCCCAGCCCCATCACGACCACTGCGCCAGCCAGCCGCGCCATGGCGCGCTGGATCCAGCGTCTGCTTACGTGTCGCAACATCCTATCCATAATGGTTCCTTCCTTTCTTTAGTTGACACTGTCAAAACAAACCGCTCATGTGAGCCCAGGTCTTTCTGTTCCAACAATGTAGTATGCAAATTCCGGGCCAGTATCGAAACTAACTCAGGTCAAGGATCCGGGTCCGACCCGGCCTTTTTTCGCCGCCCCGGCCGGGCCGCCTCCCAAAATCAGGAAGCCCTTCCTGTTTACTGGAAAAAATCCAGCACCACTATTTCTTTGGCGCAACAGTTACGACGGCCATTCCCGCGTCCGCAGCCAGCTTGGCCGGCCGGTATATATCGACCTTGCGGAAATACTGGTCCACCATGTAGACGCGCCCGTCGCTGTCGGTCGCAATGCCCGAGGGAAGCATGTAGCGCGCCAGGCCATCCTTCTCGGCGCGGCTGCCCACCGACATCAGCAGCTCGCCCCCGCCATTGAAGATCTGAAAATTGCCGAAGGCGCTGTCGACCACGTACACATTGCCGTCCTTGTCGATGGCCACTTCCTTGGGCCGCGAGAACTGGCCGCCCTGCCGTCCGATGCTGCCGAACACGCTTAAGAACTTGCCGTCCGGGGCGAATACCTGGACCCTGAAATTGCCGCCGTCGACGACGTACAGGTTGCCATTGGCGCCGATGGCGACGTCGCGCGGAAGGTTCAGCTCGCCCGGTTCCGCGCCGCGCTTGCCGATGTCAAACAGGTGGCTGCCATCCTTGACGTCGAAGACGCGCACCTGGTGGTCGGGACTGCTCACGCCGCCGGTGTCGACCACGTACACGCGGGTGCCGGCCTGGTCCACGGCAATCCCGGTCGGGCGCGTAAACCACTTCGAGCCGACCAGGGTGCGCAGGAACTTGCCGTCCATGTCATAGACCTGCACCTGCCTGGCGCTGTTGTCGACCACGTACACATTGCCCTGCCCGTCCACGTCGAGCCCCATGGGCATGACCAGCCGTCCCAGCTCGTCCTCGCCGATCTTGAAAAAGCGCTGCCCGGCAATGTCGAACACGGCCACCACGTGCAGCGCCGTGTCGCTCACGTAGACGCGCCCGCGGTAGGCGGCTACGCCATACGGCTTGCCGAGCCCCTCGCCGGCACGCCCTTCGCCGGTGAGCATGCGCCGCAGCTCGGCATTCTTGCCGTCCTTGACCACGTCGGCGCTGCTGTACAGGGTGCGCTCGTAGATGAAACGGGCCTCATCCGGGGGGGCGGGAAAAACTGGAGGCGGCTGCCGCTTCGGCGCCGGGCCGTCGGCCGCGCAGCCGGCCAGCAGCAGCGCTGCGCCGAATGTAAGCAGAGCGGCCAGCAGGCGGCCGGCGCTGTTCGCCTTGATGTTCATGGTGTCAATCCTCCAGGTTAACAGGCAAGCGGAAGCAAATGTCCAACAGCAAGAGACAAGCAAATAGCGTTCCAGGCGTTGACGTGTTTTAGGCATCAAAATTGCTTGACGAATTAGTCGAGCTGTAACGGGGGTGACATTGGGTCGCCCGCCAGTGCCAACCAAGTCTTCAATATGAACCGAGACCTTCTCATTGCCTGGGCGCGCAAGCTGGCGCCGCGCCGCGTGCGACGCGGCGCCTTCCTGCTGTCGTTGTGCCTGGCCGGCGCCCTGCCGCAGGCTGTTGCCGCCGCCCCGATCCGGCCCGCCGTGCTCTACCATAATTACTGTTCCGTATGCCACGGCGACAAGGGCGACGGGAAAAGCCGCGCGCAGAACAGCCTGAATCCGCCGCCGCGCGACTTCACCACCCCCGATTCGGCCCAGCTCAGCCGGGCGCGCATGATTGCCTCGATCCAGAACGGGCGGCCGGGAACGGCCATGACCGCCTGGAAAGCACACCTGAGCCTGGCCGAAACCGAGGCCCTGGTCGACTACATGCGCAACACCTTCATGGCGGCCAGCATGGCCACCGACGGCGGGCGCGGGCGGGTGGTATACAGCAAGAACTGCTCCGTGTGCCATGGCGAGAAAGGCGACGGCAAGAGCCGCGCGCAATTCAGCCTGATGCCGCCGCCGCGCGACTTCACCGAGGCCGGTGCGCGCGCCGAACTGAGCGAGCAGCGCATGATCACCTCGGTCACCTACGGACGCGCCGACACGGCCATGGCCGGCTTCAAGCACCAGCTCAGCGGCGAAGACATCGCCGCCGTGGTCGCCTATATCCGCTCCGGCTTCATGAACCAGGCCGGCGCCGAAGGCATTTCAGGGGTGCGCCACGGGCGCCGCCAGCCCAATCCGGATGGCAGCGCGGCGCCCGCGGGAACCCGCCTGGCAGCGGCCCCTGCCGTGCCCGTGGCCGCGCCCGCGCCCGACATGCGCGCTCCCATGCCGCGCTCGCTCAAGGGCGACGCGGCCAAGGGCGGCGCCTTCTACATGAGCAACTGCGCCACCTGCCACGGCAGCAGCGGCGACGGACGCGGCCCGCGCGCCTATTTCATCAACCCGAAACCGCGCAACTTCCTGCACCCGGCCACGCGCCAGCAGTTCAACCGGGTGGCCGTGTTCAACGCGGTCTCGGCCGGCAAGCCGGGCACCGAAATGCCGGCCTGGAGCCCGGTACTGACACCTCAGGAAATCGCCGACGTCAGTGAATTCGTGTTCCAGCGCTTCCTGCAGCCGGACAGCGCCGGCGCCAAGCAAGCTGCGGCCGGGCGGCGATGAGACGCGCCTACCTCCTGGCCCTGTCCCTGCTGCTGGGCGCCTGCGGCGAACGCGCGGTCCCGCCCGCGCGTATCGAGGCCGCATCGAGCGCGGCGTCCAGCCATGAGCAGGGGCGGCGCATCTACAATTTCCGCTGCTATTTCTGCCATGGCTATTCGGGCAATGCGCAGACCCTGGCCAGCACCTTCCTGGCGCCGCGCCCGCGCGACTTCAACGCCACCGACCCGGGCCAGGTGAGCCGCGCGCAAATGCTGGACGCGATCACGCATGGCCGCAACGGCACCGCCATGCGCAGCTTTGCCGGCATCTTGCAGCCGGCCGAGATCGCGGCGGTGACCGACTTCGTGCGCCAGGAATTCATGGTCGCCAAGGCCGGCAACACGCGCTATCACACCAGCGAGAACGGCTGGCCCGATCACGAGCGCTACAGCGCGGCCTTCCCTTTCGCCACCGGAAAAATCGCGCTCGACGCGCCGGTCGCCTCGCTCGCGCCCGAGCAGCGCGCCGGGCGCCGCCTGTTCATGTCGACCTGTATCAGTTGCCACGACCGTGCCCATGTAGGCGAAGCCGGTTCGCCCTGGGACGCGCGCCCGCTATCGTATCCGCGCAACGGTTTCGCGCCTGGCGACGACACCAACAAGGTCGATGCGGTGGCCAGCGCCACGCCCTACCACTTGCACGACAAGGCGCCGCAGTTGGCGCAGCCGGGCCCACGCGAGCTGCGCGGCGAATTCCTGTTCCAGCAGAACTGCGCCTTTTGCCACGCGGCCGACGGCACCGCGCGCAACTGGATCGGCAGCTTCCTCGAACCGCATCCGCGCGACCTGACCGCACCGGCCTTCATGACCGGCATGACGCAGCAGCGGCTGGCCAGCGTGATCCGGGACGGCCTGCCGGGAACCTCGATGCCGGCCTGGAAGTCGGTACTGTCGCCGGCCGACATCGAGGCCCTGATCGCCTACATCGGGCGCGCCTTCCACCCGATCGGCGCTCCCAAGGCGCCGGCCGCGGAGGCCGCCGCGGCTGCGCAGCGCGCGCCGTCTCTGAAGTGAGAGCGATCGGTTGCCGATAACGAGAAACGCAGCACGCACCGCACGCGCGGCCGGCGCGCGCGTGCATGGCGCGCACGCATTTCCCTCGTGGCACACAATTTGCTCAACATCAATGCAAACGCATTCACACGCTTACCCCAACCACTACTGCACTCTCAAGGAGAAATCATGCATACACGTATCGTCAGCAAAGTCCTCGCCGCTTCCTGCGTCGCCGCCAGCTTGCTCGTGGCCGCCCAGGCCAGCGCGGCAGCCGGCAAGGATGTCTATGAAAGCACCTGCGCCGCCTGCCATTCGAGCGGCGTGGCCGGCGCACCCAAGCTTGGCGACAAGGCTGCCTGGGCCCCGCGCATTGCCACCGGCGCTGGCGCACTGCACGCCTCGGCCCTCAAGGGCAAAGGCGTGATGCCCGCAAAAGGCGGCAACGCCGCCCTGTCGGACGCTGACGTGCAAGCAGCCGTCGATTTCATGCTCGGCCAGTCCAAGTAAGTCGCAAGCAAGGGAAATACCCGCCAGCCGGCGCGCTCACGCGTGCCGGCCCGTTTCCGGGCCAGCGCTGCGCGTCATGCGCGCGCCGGTCCCGCTGGCGGCAGAATCATCAGAAGGGAGCGCATCATGCGCACATCGATTGTTTCGAAGCTGTTGCTACTCATGTTTCTGGTTGGAGCAGCTTCAGGTTTTTTCCTAAGCGCGGTTGCCTGGTGGGGACTGCACTCGGGGGCGCGCGACCTGGCCCGCATGCAGCATGCCGGCAGCGCCGCACTGGCCCGCATCGCGGCCGTCCAGGACCTGTCCGCCGTGCGCAGCGCCGTTGCGCTCACCCGGGCCGAGGCACGCCTGCAGTACCAGCAGGCCAGCGAGCGCAATCGCGATGCGCTCGACACGCTGCTGGCAATGGCCTTGCTCTCGACCGTCTTTTTTTGCGCGACTGCGGCCCTGACCTGGCGCCAGGCCCAGGACGGCAGGAAGAAGAGCCTGCAACTGGGACGCGAACACGCGCTGTTCAAGACCCTGTTCGACGGCACCAGCGACGCCATTCTCCTGCTCGCCAAGGACCAGATTATCGACTGCAACAACGCCGCGCTGCGCCTGTTCGGCGCGACCGGCGTGGCCGCGCTCACGCGCGCCGGCCTGGCCCGCCTGCAGCCGCACTACCAGCCTGACGGCAGCGCTTCCGAACCGGCCTGGCGCAATGGCCTCGAAGCGGCCGTGGCGGCGCACGCCAGCCCGCGCTTCGAATGGAACTTCCAGTCGCTGCAAGGCCAGCAATTCACGGCCGAGGTCACCATCAGCAGCGCCACCGTCGGCAGCGACAGCATCGTCCAGCTGATCGTGCGCAACATCAGCGAGCGCAAGCTGGCCGAAAACACCATGCGCCTGGCCAACCAGGCGTTCGAAAATTCGCTCGAAGGCATCGCCATCGTCGATGCCGGCCGCAACATCGTCACCGTCAACCGTGCCTTCACCACCATCACCGGCTACGCGCCCGAGGAAGTGGTCGGCAAGAATCCGCGCCTGCTCAATTCAGGGCGCCAGAGTCCCCAGTTCTACGAGGACATGTGGGCCGCGCTGGCGGCGCGCCAGGAGTGGCAGGGCGAGATCTGGAACATCCGCAAGAATGGCGAAATCTACCCGCAATGGCTCAACATCACCGAGGTGCGCGACCAGCACGGCAAGACCGCCAATTACGTGTGCGTGTTTTCCGACATCTCCGAACTGAAGGCCGCGCATGCATCGAACCTGCACGCGGTCTACCATGACCGCCTCACCGAACTGCCCAACAGCGTCCTGTTTACCGACCGCCTGCACCAGCTGTTCGCCCAGTCCAGAGCGCAGCCGGAGCAGCGCATCGCGCTCATGTACCTGGACCTGGACCGGCTCAAGGTGGTCAACGACAGCATGGGCCGCGAAGCCGGCGACCAGTTGCTGCAGATGGTGGCGACGCGCCTGAAGCAGAGCATCCGCGCCGGCGACACGCTGGCGCGCATGAACGGCGACGAATTCGCGGTGCTGCTGTCGGACATCGGCAGCGCCGAGGATGCGGTCGGCGTGGCCTCGCACATCCTGCACAGCTTCGAGCAGCCGTTCCCCCTGAACGGCGAGCCGATCCACGTATCGCTCAGCATCGGCATCAGCGTCTACCCGACCGACTGCACCGGCGCCGACGCGCTGCTGCAAAATGCGGCGATGGCGATGTACCGCGCCAAGAAGTCGGGCGGGCTGGCCTACGAGATGTACGACCGCGAACTGGGGGCCGAGGCCGGCAAGCGGCTGGCCATCGAGACCGGCCTGCGCCAGGCGCTCGAGCATCAGGAAATGGAACTGCACTACCAGCCCCAGTTCGAATGTCATTCAGGCAAGCTGATCGGCTTCGAAGCGCTGCTGCGCTGGCGTCATTCCGAGCATGGCCTGTTGTCGCCCGGCGTGTTCCTGCCGATTGCCGAAGAAACCGGCCTGATCGTTCCGATCGGTGCCTGGGTGCTGCAGACCGCCTGCGCCCAGGCCCAGGCCTGGCGCCAGCATACCCAGCAGCACCGCCTGATGGCGGTCAACCTGTCGGCGCGCCAGCTGCAGCATCCCGATATCGTGCAGCACGTCATCTCCGCGCTCGACAACAGCGGCCTGCCGGCCAACTGCCTCGAACTCGAAATCACCGAAAGCATGATGATGCATGACGTGGACGCCTGCGTCGACATCATGCACCGCCTCTCGGTGCTCGGGGTCGAATTCTCGATCGACGATTTCGGCACCGGCTACTCGTCGCTGGCCTACCTCAAGAAGATGCCGATCAAGGCGCTCAAGATCGACCAGTCGTTCATCCGCGACATCGCCGGCAACGCCGACGGCGCCACCATCGTCGGCGCGATCGTGGCCATGTCCGATTCGCTCGGGCTGCGCGTGGTGGCCGAGGGCATCGACGATCCGGCCCAGCTCGAGCATTTGAAGGAACGATACGGCCAGATCATCGGCCAAGGTTTCCTGCTCGGCCGTCCGGCCGCGCCAGCGGCCATCGGCGCGCTGCTCGCGACGATGGCGGCAAACGACGAAGCGGCGCAGCTCATGCCGTCGCTCTAGCGCGCAGCCCGCCATGGAACGCGCGACGACACATCCGATGGGCAGTAGCGGCGAAGCGGCGCGCCTGCAGTTTCGCCTGCACCTGTCGAGCGCGCTTTCGTTCGTGGCCACGCTGGTGATCGGCGCCGCTTTCGGCGTGCTGTCGTGGCAGACCGTGGCGCTGTACGAGCAAAAAAGCGCCGAGCGCATCGCCGCCGAACAGGGCGCGCTGCTCAAGCACCGCCTGCTGCGTTCGCTCGCGTCGACCTACGCGCTGGCCGCGCTGGTGCGGCAAGGCGGCGGCAGCGTGCCCGACTTCGAGTCGGTGGGCCTGCATATGCTCGCGCTCGACAGCGGCCTGAACAATCTGCAACTGGCGCCCGATGGCGTGGTGCGCCAAGTGGTGCCGCGCCAGGGCAACCTGGCCCTGCTCGGCGCCGACCTGTTCAAGACGCCCGCTCGCGCGGCGGCCGCACGGCGCGCCATCGACAGCGGCGCGCTGACCGTGGCCGCCCCGCTCGAGGGCGGCGCCGACGCAACGGTGCTCGGGCTGCTGCCGGTGTACCTGCCCGGCCCGTCCGGCGCAGCGCGCCTGTGGGGACTGGCCGCCGGCCAAGTGCGCCTGGCCGACCTGCTGGCGCACAGCAAGCTGGCGCAACTGCGCGCCGCCGGCTACGACTACCGGCTCAGTGCCGGCCAGGACGTGCTCGCCGCCTCGGGCGGCGCGCTTACCGACCCGGTGGTCCATCCCATCAGCCTGCCGAACGGCACCTGGCTGCTCAGCATCGCGCCGGCGCGCGGCTGGGTCAATCCCTACCTGTCGGCCGGCGCCGTGCTGCTGCTGCTACTCACCGCCACGGCGGTGGCGAGCTTGACCTACGTGGTGCTGCGCCAGCCGGTGCGGCTGCGGCGCGACGCGGCGATCCGCAGCGCCGAACTGGCCAGGACCAACCACGACCTCAAGCTCGAGATCATCCAGCGCGAACGAGCGCAAGGGATCGCGGTCCAGCTGAACCGCCTGTACAGTGTGCTTAGCCACACCAACGGCATGATCATCCGCGTCACCGACCGGCGCGAACTGTTTCGCGAGGTGTGCGACATCGCGGTCGAACACGGCGGATTTCCGCTCGCCACGATCGCCCTGTGCGAGGGCGAGACCTCCGAATGGGGCTGGGTGTCGCGCGCCAGCGCGCAGGTGCAGGTGCCGCCCTGCGAGGTCGGCGCGATGTGCGCCAGCCCGGACGGGCAGGCGCCGGCGCCGCTCGCAGCCGCGCCCGGCCCGCACATCGTGGCCGCCGGTTTCGCCTCGCACGTCATGTTTCCGCTCCAGTGCGGCGCGCGCATGCTCGGCACCTTCTGCCTGTATGCCTACGAGCCGCATTTCTTCGATGCCGCGCAACTGCGCCTGCTCGAGGAGATGACCGGCGACGTCTCCTTCGCGCTGGCCAATATCGAACACGAAGAGCTGCGCAGGCAGGGCGACGAAAAGCTGCGCAAGCTCTCGCGCGCGGTCGAACAAAGCGCGAACGCGGTCGTCATCACAGACCGCGAGGGCGTCATCGAATACGTCAATCCGTGGTTTACCCGGATCACCGGCTACAGCGCGGAAGAAGTGATTGGCCAGACCCCGCGCATCCTCAAGTCCGGCGAAACCCATCCGGAAACCCATAAGCGCCTGTGGGATACGCTGGTGTCGGGCAAGGAATGGCATGGCGAGCTGCACAACGCCAAGAAGGACGGCGAACTGTACTGGTGCCTGGAAGCGATCTCCCCGCTCAAGAACGAGGCCGGCGAAGTGACCCACTTCGTCGCGATCACCGAGGACATCAGCGCCCGCAAGCAGACCGAGCAGACGATCCGGCACCTCGCCTTCCACGATGTGCTGACCGGGCTGCCGAACCGGCGCCTGTTCCGCGACCGCCTCAACCAGGCGGTCACGGCCGGACAGCGCAACAAGACCGGCTTTGCCCTGATGCTGCTCGACCTCGATTACTTCAAGGCGGTCAACGACACCCTTGGGCACGACGCAGGCGACGCCCTCCTGACCATCGTGGCCACCCGCCTGGGCGAACGGATCCGCAGCGTGGACACGCTGGCGCGCATGGGCGGCGACGAATTCGCGCTGCTGGCGAGCGACACCTCGCGCCCGGAAGACGTGGCCGCCCTGGCGGCGGCGCTGCAGAACGCGCTGCGCGCACCGATCACGATCCAGGACCGCGAGCTGTACCTGAGCGCGAGCATCGGCATCACCCTGTATCCGGACGATTCGGACGACGTGGACAGCCTGATCAAGAACGCCGATATCGCGCTGTACCGTGCCAAGGACCTCGGGCGCGACAATTACCAGTTCTTCACCGAGGACATGAACAGCGCGCTCGTGGAACGGGTGAACCTGGCCAACAGCCTGCGGCGCGCGACCGAACGCGGCGAGTTCATTCTGCATTACCAGCCGCAGGTCGAACTGGCCAGCGGCGAGATCGGCGGCGTCGAGGCGTTGATCCGCTGGCGCCATCCGGAGCTGGGCATGGTCTCGCCCACCCAGTTCATTCCCTTGGCCGAGGAGACCGGCATCATCGTGTCGATTGGCGAATGGGTGCTCAGTACCGCATGCAGGCAGGCGCGCGACTGGGAACTGGCCGGCATGCCGGTGCGGGTCGCCGTGAACCTGTCGGCGCGCCAGTTCCGCCAGGGCGACCTGGCCGAGAAAATCGGCGCCATCTTGCGCGAGACCGATCTTTCGCCGCGCCTGATCGAGGTTGAACTGACCGAAGGAATCCTGATGGAGGATACCGAGCAGACCAGCGCCACGCTCGACACCCTGCACCGGATGGGGGTACAGATTTCGATCGACGATTTCGGCACCGGCTACTCCTCGCTGTCGTACCTGAAACGGCTGCCGATCGACATCCTCAAGATCGACCAGTCCTTCGTGCGCGACATCCACACCAACCCGGACGATCGCAGCATCGTCACCGCGGTGATCGCGCTCGCGCACAGCATGCACATGAAGGTGGTGGCCGAAGGGGTCGAGACAGCCGAACAGCTGGCCTTCCTGCGCGAGCAGGAGTGCGACACCATCCAGGGCTACCTGTTCAGCCGCCCGGTGCCGCCCGAGGGCATCCTGTCGCTGTTACGCGGGCGCATCAGGCTGACCAGCTAGCAGGCCTCGCGCAGGGGCCGATTGGCTGACGAGCGTCGTTCCCGCCGCCGTCGTACGCGTCACCATCGTTCCCGCCGCCGTCGTTCCCGTCACCGTCGTACGCGCCGCCGTCGTTCCCTCTGTTCGGGAACGACTTCCCGCGAAAGAGGCTGTCGCAAAACGTCAAACAGGCTTTGACGAAGACGGAAGATCCCTCGTCTTCGCCATTGGCGAAACCGACTTCCCGCGGGGGCGGGAACCCCATTTAGCCGCTGTGACGCGGCGAAATTAGGGGGAAGTCATGCAGTGCATGAGTTCCCGCCTTCGCGGGAACGACGGGGTTAAGAGTGCTAACCAGACTCTGCCACCCCTTTCGCGACAGCCTCGAAGGCGGGAACCCCATTTAGCCGCTGTGACGCGGCGAAATTAGGTTCCCGCCTTCGCGGGAACGACGGGGTTAAGAGTGCTAACCAGACTCTGCCACCCCTTTCGCGACAGCCTCGAAAGCGGGAACCGCATTTAGCCGCTGTGACGCGGCGAAATTAGGTTCCCGCCTTCGCGCATTGCTGTCCCGAATAATTTGTTTGACATTTTTGTCAAAACAGACAGGGTTGGATTTTTGCGTGGAACTCAGCGTTTTGAACTCGTCGTCGGTGGACAGAC
>Ga0207975_100047_pt1 | contig 123500 bp, 97 predicted proteins | sample LakWasMe91_HOW11_2_FD_183913 | JGI IMG/M metagenome (GOLD analysis project Ga0207975, IMG submission 183913) | Freshwater sediment methanotrophic microbial communities from Lake Washington under simulated oxygen tension - Sediment Metagenome... | ecosystem: Environmental > Aquatic > Freshwater >...
TCAATAAATATTGTGTTCCTTGCAAAGCTGGCGTGTTAGCAGTTCCTTTGATAAGTACTGCCCCATCATTAAGACCATCACCATTATCAGCATCAGTTTTAACAGTAGAAACCGGTGTAGCATCTTCAATTTTTGACCAGGCAAAATCGCTTACATCAAAGCTAACTGGCGGTGCCTGCATACTGATGAATTGCCCATTAACCTTTAAATAATCGATACCTGCCTGACGAACAGCATTCAAATCATCGGCACGAACAAATCGCACTATAATTTGGTCACCAACATCTGAAGACGTAAACGTATAAGATAAAGGAGTGTTACCAACAGCGCTTGTAACTGTTGTAATCACTGCCGATTCTGCCAAAACAAGATTGTCGGTTACATCAAAAACCTGCATTTTAAATTTCAAATACGATGTCCCAATTTGATAATAATTTACTTCAAGATTAATTTGTTCCCCAATAACCGGACTTCCGGCTAATTGATATTGGACTCCTTGTAATGCGGGTGTAGTAGCAGTGCTTTTTAGGAGCATCGCGCCATCAGCAACCCCGTCACCATTGTCGGCATCTGTATTAACAACAGTTACCGCGCCGGTATCTTCAATTTTAGACCAATTAAAATGGCCTGTATCAATCGTAATTTGTGCTTTGGCTCCATTTGCTAATAAAAGCAAACAAACCATAAGCAAAGTAATTTTAGATTTCATTGTTTTTGGTTTTTAGGTTAGTTAAGTAAGAAAGTTTTAAAACATACAATCAATTTGTATCGTGAAATAGCCACTACAAAATTGTTTATTGTTTCATTTTCACGAATCTTCCATTCACTTTTAAACAATCAATAGCTAGTACTCGAACAGGATTTAAATCATCTGCACGAACAAATCGCACTGCAATTTGATCTTTGATACTGGAGGGCTTAAAAGTATATGGCAATGTTGCACTAACAATAGTTCCCTGACCTTTACAAAGAATAATTGGTGTCTCTGCCAAAAGAATATTGTCAGTAATATCAAAAAGTTGCATTTTAATTTTTACAAATGAAGCTTCTGCTTGATAAATTTTGGCTTCAAGATCGATTTGTTCAAGATACCGTGGAGTCCCTTGCAATAAACACTGTACTCCTTGTAATTCAGGTGTACTGGTATTTGCTTTTAGAAGTACTGCACCATCTTTATTGGCATCTCCACCAGTTACTTCCTTATCAAGAAGACCTACCGGTGTTTTATCTTCAATTCTTGACCAGTTAAAAGTCAAAACTTGTTTATTATCACTTCCTATTTGTGCCATAGCACCACTGGAAATTAAAAATAGACAAATCAATAGAAGGGTAATTTTGTTTTTCATTTTAAAATGTTTTTTAAGAATTTAGGTTAAGTCAAATTTAGAGTATCAAAAAAACAGCAAGGGAAACAAACGTCTTTTTTGGGGTACAAATCGTCTTTATTTTACTCCAAACAACCCTTAAACTAATATCTATTAAGCAATTAGACACAGGCTTTTCTATAGAGAGTTACCTGTGTCTTCACGATGGATAAGGAAACTAACCATCAACAAAAAATCATTAATTGAGAGGATCTAAAAAATTGATTTTAGAATTTTGAAACTTGAAATAGGCATGAGCAAATACCCTTTTTATCAAATACAAAAAGCAACTAATACATTTTAAAATTTTGATTAAAATAGTCTGCGATAAGAAAAAGTGGCATCAAGTGTTCGACTGTAATCCCTGTCAGCCTTAAATAAAAAATAGCGCCACCTGAAGACAGATGGCGCCATTTTTATTTATGCCTCGTTTAAATCTCAAATTTTGATACTAAACACTTAATTTTGGAGTGAATTATAAACCAATCGGTAATATAAATGTAATTTTAGTTCCTCCTCCCTTTCTTGAAACAATACTAAATAATCCTTTTGATCTTTTCACAATAACCTTACTCAAATACAACCCCAATCCCAAACCTCGTTGTTCTAATTCTCCGCTATTAAATTGCTGACTAGGTTTTATAGATTTTAATTCTTCTTGACTGAGGCCAATACCATAATCAGTAATACTTACTTCGTAAAATGCTTCATTATATATATTCCCACTTACACTAATTTCTTTTTCTGCACTTGAAAATTTCAAAGCATTATCTAGTAATTCATAAAGAATGAACTCAAAAAAATCAGAACTCATTTTTATTTGTACATTTTCGATGCTTATTTGTATTCTTTCTTTTGAATTTTCATAAGAAAGAGAAAGAGAATTGCTTACTTTAGTAAGACACTCCAATAAATCACTTTGCAAGTTTTCATCAAATTCTATACTGTTATTTTTAATATTCTGAAATAAAATGATCTTGTGCATAGTTCTATTTAAGCGTTCGCCGGATTTTTTTATTTCTTCATAAAATGTTACTTTATCAAAACATTCATCATTTTCTAGCAAAAGATCAACTGAACCTAAAATCTTATTTAAAGGGGTATTAATTTCATCTAAAAAAACATTTCCAGAACCAGTATAGATATTATTATAAGAATTCTTAATTTTTTCAAATCGCTTGATTTTTGTATCAAGCATTTGGATCAATTCATTAAACTTGAATGGTTTTGAAATGAATTCATCGACTCCGTCATGAATGCAATTTTCTCTGATATTATCCTCGCTTTTTGCTGTTAAAAAAATGAATGGAATTGCATTCAAAACACTGTTTTGCATTATAATTTCATGAAACCTGTGACCATCCATTACAGGCATCATTATATCACACAATATCAAATCAGGAATCCAATAATCTAAAATATCTAATGCTTCTTGCCCGTTTTCGGCAAAAGCAACTTCGTAATTTTCATGTTCCAAATATTCACAAATTGTTTCTCTTAAATTTATTTCGTCTTCAACCAGCAGTATTCTATTTTTGTTCATAAGGGAAAGTTATTCTTATTGTTGTTCCTGAATTTTCTTTAGTTTTTAATTTAATTTTTCCTTTTAGCATTCGCGTATATTGTTTGACAATCGTTAGCCCCAATCCCGATCCTAATATTGTGGTAGTATTTGATGCACGAAAAAAAGATTTATAAAGATTTTTAACGTCTTGTTCCGGAATTCCAATACCATAATCAATTACCTCAACTTGTATTTTTTTTTCCAAATAGCTAATCTTAACGACTGGATTCTGCTTTCCTCGGGAGTATCTAAAAGCATTATTTAATAAATTAGAAAAAATATGAATTAATAATGAAGTATCCGATTCAAATAACCGAGCTTGTCCAACAGAAAAGAAATCAACTTTCCTGTCACCTGCATCCGTACAAAAGTAATTGACTATCAAATCCCTAAAAAAAAGATTAAAATCAACCACTTCTATTTTAAGATTAAACTTTTGATTAGCATTATATTTTCCAAAAATTAAAATATTTTCAATTAATTCCGTCAACCTTTCAATTTCTATTTTTATTCTGCTTGATATAATTTTAAAATTTTCGGCTAATTCTTTTTCAAGACTTATAGATTTCATTTCAATTAATTCTGCATTAGAATAAATCACTGTTAATGGTGTCTTAAATTGATGCGAAGCCATTTCAATAAGCTTGGTTTTTAAGTTATTCAACTCATTTGCTCTCGCTATTGCTTTTTGATTTTGTATTTCTAATTTTTTTCTAAGACCAATATCTCTTGCAGTACTTTGTATACATATTAAAGTATTATTAACTATTATTTTTTTTGACAATACTTCCATCCAAATATATTCTCCATCTTTTCTTCTAATTTGGACGTTAAAAATTTGATTAATGCGATTTTCATCTTTTATAAAATTAGACTGCTCCATTAATACACTTTCTACACTATCTGGATGAAATAATTCGTAAGAAGAATTTAATTCTATTATTTCCTGAGGTGTATAACCTAAAATTTCTTTTGAAGACTCAGATATATAAAGATATCTTCCATTTATATCTCTTTGAGTAATTAAATCGGATGAATTCTCCAAAATGAATCGCATTTTCTTTTCAGATTCTTCAAGAGCCATTTTGTTAATTTCAAACTCATTTACATCTACAATCGTTCCAATAATTTTTACAGGATCACCTTTTAAATTTCTTTCAATAGTTCCAGAATATTTCACCCAGACATAATTGCCATTTTTATGCATCATTCTGGTAATCCCAGAATATTGATCAATTTCACCTAAAATAAAACGCTGAAATTTCCTTTCAATTTGCAACAAATCATCTGAATGAAATCTATATCTCAAAAAATCATAAGTCTGTTCTACTTCATAAATAGAAAACCCAAGAATTTTAGCCCAATTATTAGATAATTTAACCTCTCTTAAAAGTAAATCCAACTCCCAAAATCCTTCCAAAACCCCATTATCATAATATCTAAAAATATCAAAGCTCGGTCCAATATTTTTCTTATATCTGATCTCATTAATTTTAATAGAAACATTTTTGGCAAAAAGTTCTATAGATTTTATAATTTCAGAATTCCATTGCACAATACTACAATGTTCAAAACCTAAAAACCCCCATAAAATATAATTATCAAAAATTGGGATAAATAAAAAAGTTTCTACTTTACGCTGGGTCATTAAATGTTTAAAAAACTGCTCTTTTATTTCATTTGTATTACCAACAAAATGAAAGCCTTTGCTTAATGGAGTTAATACTTCCCGGATAGATTTATTTATATAATTTAAAGGAGGAATATTTTCATTTACCTCTTTTAAATTAGGATTAATCCATAAATAAGTTTCATCTATAGATTCATTTTTAATAGTATAAATATAACTTCTACTTGCACTTAAATTACCCCCCAGAAGAGCCAAACAATAATTTAAAGCAAAATCTAAATCTTCTGCTTCTGTAAGAATATAATTAGCCGTTGAAACATTTAGGGAAATATTTATCACTTTTACTTAAATTAAATAGCTAACTTTATGATAATTAATTTAGGACAAAAATATATGATATACTCTCACAAATAATTATAAATACCTATAAATTAAATTAGTAGAGCTATAGTTTAAAATAGTAATTGTTAGATTTGCCCCTATGAAAAACCACAATAAATTAAACGTCGTACTAATTGAAGATGATTTACGAATAGGGGATTCTATCGTAGAATTGCTTACATTCAATAATTATAATGTGAGTTGGTTGAAAGATGGACAAGAAGCCATTAATTATCTTAAAAAAAATTATCCCGATATCATCATTAGCGATTTAATGATGCCTCTAATAAACGGTGAAGAATTGTTTTTGGAAATTCGTAAAAATAAAAAATTCTGTTCAATCCCTTTTATAATGATTACTGCCAATGTTGATACTGAAATAAAATTCAGACAACTAGAAAATGGAATACACGATTTCATAACTAAACCATTCAAAATAAAAGAGTTATTATTAAAAATAAATAATCTATTATTATTAAAAAAGAATATTGAAAAAAAATTCATACCAGACCCTTTCTCCAAAGTCTCCATTAAATTATCAAATAAAGATTTTATAGAATCCATTAATGAAATTATACTAAAAAATATAAAATCAAAAGTCAATGTTGTAGAATTGGCGTCTGAATTACACATAAGCAAATCAACTTTAGATAAAAAAATAAGAAAAAGGACCGGTAAAAATATAACTCAATATGTTAGAGAGTTTAAATTAGACTATACTATTAAACTAATCAATGCCGGCGAACGCAATATTCAGTTTTTAGTTGATGAAGCTGGATTTAATTCTTTTTCTTATTTTTCAACTAGTTTTAAAAAATACAAAGGTATTAGTCCTCGAGAGTATATTAAAAATTTCAATTAATCGTATTTAATTTTAAGTCATAACTTAAAATTAAATATAACTTCCTGCTTTTATTTTATTTTACACTTATTAATCACGTTGTCAATATATTATCATTAAACAAAGTATTTTTTGATAGTAAAAACAAATTAAAAGTTAGTATTTTGGATTTTAAAATTAGACCCTCTGAAGAAAAATGGAATAAAATTGAAATATTAATTCAATCTAATTTCAGAGTTTTAGCTGCATTATTTATTATAACCATAATAAATTTAGCAATGCTTTTTTGTTTACATCTATTGATGATTAAACCCTAACAGCTCACCGATCGATCAATTTATTTCTTTTTTGAATTAAGTCTACATTCAATAAAAAATAAAACCATCCATACATTTTTTTAATTTATAGCTTAAAAAAGAAAAAAAAGAAAATCACTTATTTACTTTTGAGCAGTAGGTAATCTTACCAAACAGCATGCATTGAAATTGGGGGCAATAAATTTAACAATAAAAAAATGTTAATAGATCATGCTGTTTTGGTAAGTATTTTTTACATATTTACTTCCTCTCTCATAAATTTAAAGAAAATGTCCTTCAATAAAATAAACGGAGTCGACCTAAAAAATCCACTAATAATAAATCTCAAAAATAAAACTTAAACAGGCTCTTATCTTTCTGAAAACTATTTTATTGCAATCAGATTTTATTCTAAATAAGAATTCACAATTTTTTTTAATTCACTAAACTCGAATGGTTTGCCTATATAATCTCGAGCACCTAAATTCAATCCTTTTTCTTTGTCTTTTTTTTCACTTTTGGCAGAAAGTAACAAAACGGGAATATCAGAAAACTCAGTTTTCATATGTGCTTCCATAAATTCATATCCATCCAAAATAGGCATCATAATATCACATATAATAAGATCAGGCTGAATTTCTTTTATTTTTTTCAAACCTTCTTCGCCATTTTGTGCTTCAAACACAATGAATCCAAAAAACTTCAACATTTCAGCTATTGTTTCTCGTAAACTGGTTTCATCATCTATTACCAAAATTTTTTTCATACAATTCCTATTTAGCTGTCGGAAACTGAAATCTTACTTGTGTTCCTTTTCCAAGTATGCTTTTTAATTTAATAGTTCCTGAATTTTTTTCGGTAAAAGTTTTCACAATATAAAGTCCCAAACCAGTTCCTTGATAGCCATTTGTATTACTTGCCCTGAAAAAAGTATTAAAAAGTTTAGATTGTTCTTCTTCTGGAATTCCAATACCAAAATCTATAATTTCTAATTGTATATTGTCTTCTATTCTTTTAATATTAAAAATAATATCACCAACTCCTTTAGAATACTTCACTGCATTATTTAAAATATTCAAAATAGAATATTCCATTAATTTAATATCAGCAAAGACCATAAAATCACCATCATTCACATCAAGCATTATCTTTTGCTCTCTCTGTTCATTATCATAATTAATTTCAATAATATTATTGCAAAGTCTTTTTAAATCAAACAATTCCGGATTAAAATTGGTCTTCCCAGAATCTTCTTTTGAAATAGTTAATACTGCTTCCATCAATTCAACAATACGGTCAATTTCTTCGGTAATGATAGAAACCCTTCTTTGTAAAAGAGGTATATTTTCTAATTTTTGATTTTCTAAATACATCGCAATAAGTTCAGCACTTGAACGAATGGTAGTCATAGGAGTTCTAAACTCATGAGAAATAGTTGAAACTAAATTAGTTCGTAATTCATTTAATTCTCTTTCCTGATTCAAAGCATTTTCTAAAACCATTTCAGCTTTTTTACGCTCAGTAATATCTCTGGAACTTGTTTGAAAACCAACAACTACACCTCTTTGCCTAATCAGATTTGCTTTGGTTTCAAGCCAAATGTATTCTCCTCTTTTGGTTTTAAATCGAGCTGTAGTATTATCATCAACTTTTTCATCTATAAAATCAGTTAAACTTGCCATTAAATATTCTATTTCTTCTGGAAAAGCGTAATCTAAAGGCGAAGTACCTACTAATTCTTCCGGGGTATAGCCCAGAAGTTTTGTTGCTGAAGGGGAAACATATTGAAAACTAGCATCTAAACCATGAACACAAACTAAATCGGCTGTATTATCTGCTAAAAGACGATACATATTTTTAGCTTCTCTTAACTGAACAGCCTTATTTCTATTATTTTCAATAAGTAATAATTGATTATGCCTTTCTATCTTTTTCCTTTCAGTAATATCGATCATCTGTACAATATAAAAAGGAATTTTATTGTTTTGTTCAATTGAAACCGACATATGTGTCCAAACAATTGATCCATTTTTATGAACAAATCTTTTTTCAGTATTAAAATGTGAAATTTCTCCTGAATCTAATTTGGCTTTAAATTCTAAATCAATTTTCAGGTCTTTCATATAAGTAACATCCTGAAAACTAAGCAATTTAATTTCTTCAGATGTATATCCAAGCATCATACAAAGCCTTTCATTAACTTCTGTATAAAATCCATCTACATTTACTAATGCCATTCCGGCAGCAGAGTCTTTAAAAGCACTTTTAAATAACTGCTCGCTTTCCTTTAACTTATTTGTTAATTCTTTTTCTTTGGTGATATCTTTCATTGTCCCGATAACGCGAATTGCTTTACCGTTTTTATCACGAATTATAATAGCTTTATCATTTACATACGCATAAGTTCCATCAGCTTTTAAATATCGATATTCATAAGACCACGTTTCTTTTTGACAAGCAATAGCTTCATCAAAACTATCAAAAGTAGCTTTTCGATCCAGCGGATGTACAAATTCTTTGCGAACATTAGCATCTACATAATTGTTGTCGAATTGATAACCAAAAAGTGAAGTGAAACCTTCCGTAACAAATATTTTATCACTAATTAAATCCCAGTCCCAAATCGCATCAAAGCTAGCCTTATTAGAAAAAGAAAAACGTTCGTTACTTACTATTAAATCATCTTCGGCCTTTTTTCTTGCCGTAATATCATTAAAAGAACAAACCACATAAAGTAATTTATCATCCTTATCAAATACTGGAATGGCATCGACCAATAACCAGACCAAATCATTTTTGGTCGGACGATGAACTCCCATTATTACATTATTAATAGGTTTTAATAATTTAATAGCCTGTGGAACAGGATGTTCTTCTGATTTAAAAGTACTTCCATCGAGATTAACCACTTTCCAATGTTCATCAAATGAAGTTTTACCAAGTAGCTGATCTTCAGTTAAACCCAGCATTTCACATGCTGCCTTATTATTTTCTAATATTTCAGACTGTGGCCCTTGAACTAAAATACCTACTGCTACATTTTGTAAAATACTATTGATTAACTGTCTACTTTTCAGGATTTCTTTCTGAAATCGTTTAATCTCTGTAATATCTACACCAAAGCCCACCATCATTTCAAATGATCCGTCTTCTTTAAAAACAGGATTAAATTTTCGATCGTAAACGTTAGTTGTTCCATTGGGATGATGCATTGACTCTTCCCACTGAACTAAACTCTTAGATTCTATCGATTTAATAAATTTGTTCCGTCTGTCTTGAGCAAACTCATACGTTCTTCCTGTATAATCGGCATATTCAAAATCGTCTTTTCCAATGATAAATTTTCTGAGTTCATCATTCTTTATCGCTAAAGGATTTAAATAAAGATATTTATGATTTCCATCAAAAACAGCCAAATCTGTTGGAATGCGTTCTAAAATCTTTTCATAAAAATCTTTCTGTTTTTCTATTTTTTGTTGGGTCAAAATATGTTCGGTAACATCCCTACAGTTCCCGATAAATATAAGCTCCCCATTTTTTTCTGACGATATTAGATTAGAAGCATGCCACACATAGTGCCCTTCTTTATGCATAATTCTAAATACAAGATCTTTGTCTGATTTTTTTTCTCCTACTGAATGACTAAGATATTCCAAACACATATCTAAATCATCTGGATGAATCAAAGAAGCATTTGATTTTCCTAAAACATCATCCGCTTCATATCCCAAAAGATCAACCCAATTTTTTGAAGCGAAAGTAATAATCCCTTCTTTATCCAATTCGTAAAGAATTTCCTTTGAATTTTCAACAAATAATTCAAATTGTCTTTCTTTTTGATAAATGCGAATTTGTAATTCTAAACAATTTTCTATTTGACTTGTAACATAATTCAAAACTTTTAATTGCTTATCAGAAAGAATTTTAGCTTCAAAATCGGCTAAACAAAGTACACCAATTACTTTATCATTATATACTAATGGAAATCCGGCATAAAATCGCAATCCAATTTCTGTTTTTTTGAAATCTATCAAATAATCAGACGTAAAATAAGATTTTCTATTTGCGACAACTATAGAATTTAACTGTGAAATATGTTCAGAAAACAAATCAAAATCAACTCCTGTATTATTTTCTATGAATTGTTTTGAAGAATCTAAAATTGAAATGCATGCAAAAGAAACTTCACTGCTTTCTAAAGCAAATAAAAGACTTCTTTGAAGTTCCTGAGTAAAATTTGGATCGTCAAACAGAACGTCTCTCTCTTCGTTAATTTGTAATAAAGACATAAATAATTATGGTGGTATTTTAAAACCTATTCCGATAGTTAGCTATTACGAATAGTCGAGTGCAAATTAAAGAGTTATTAAGCTCAAAATCAAATAATTTAGTATTTAATTCTGACTAGACCCTTGACTGGAATTAAGCCAACTGAAATAATTTAACTAAATATCAATTAAAACACAGAAAAGCAACATTCAAACTAATATTTATATCATATTTTTGAAAATCATGGCTATCCGTTACTAATACTTGGATGTTTTGAAAGCAACAATTATAAGCCAAATTGATATTTTGTATCCAAAATAGCTTCTGTAGAATTTATACCAAAACTCATCAACTTAATTCTGGATATTAAAAGTTAATTACAATAGTTAGTCACTTGTTTTTATAATACGCCTATAAGTTTTAAAATGAAATATTATTTTCGAACCATAAAAAAAACCTCCAAAATCATTTGATTTTGGAGGTTTTTATTTTAGTGAGAGAAGAACTTCGAATTTAAAAATTCAAATTTATTTTAGCTTTTGAAGTCTTAAAAGCGCTTCCAAATAATAATAATAATAATAATAATAATAATAATAATAATAATAATCAGCGTAGTTAATTGAGCAGTCGATCTCGCTTCCGGCTGGTTTATGACCCGTTGCATGAAGCAAAAATGCAGAATTTACATCATGACTTTGATAATGGTCCGTAAGCGAAACAAGCATCTTTTTGGCTTTTGTCAAATATTCATTTTTTAAATTCTTATCTTTTGTAAAAGTACTTAATTCTAAAAGTGCTGAAGACACAATCGCTGCCGCAGATGCATCTCTTGGCTCGTTAGGAATATTAGGTGCGTTAAAATCCCAATACGGAACCAAATCTTCGGTTGTCAGTCTGTCCAAATATACTCTGGCCACTTTATGAGCAAAATCTAAAAACTTCGGATCTTTCGTTTCTCTGTATGTCATCGTAAAACCATAAATCGCCCATGCCTGCCCCCTTGCCCAAATGCTCTCGTTACTGTAACAATGAGCATTTAAAAAAAAAAATTAAAAAAAATACCAATTCTGAAACGCTTGTTTCAAAAATAGTTTTACATTTGCAAAGTGAAAATTAAATGCTATGGCACGTTGTGTAGAATTTAACGAAGTCGAAAAAATTGAAAAAGCAATGAATGTCTTTTGGGAAAAAGGATATAATGCTACTTCAATGCAGGACTTAGTGGATGCCATGCAGATCAACAGAAGCAGCTTATACAACACCATTGGCGACAAACATCAGTTATTTATGAAATGCATTGACAATTATTTTGATAATGCCATGTGTGAATTAAAACAAAAAGTCGCTAAAGAACCATCCGCCAAAAAAGCATTGCTGAAAGTTATTACAGATAAAGCAGATTGGATTGTATCTTGTGACAAAGGATGTTTGGGTATGAAAACGATTTTCGAAATTGCTCCGGATGACAGCATAGTACGAAATGTAATGAGTAAACAAAATGATATTTTCATTGAATTTATGGCTACGATAGTTCAAAAAGCTATGGATGATGGTGAAATGGACAATTCAGAAGATGCATCATTAATGGCTGAGTATATTGCAACCTCCTTTACAGGCTGGAAGCAATCATACATCGTTAATCAAAATCCAATCAAAATCAAAAAAATGTCAGAATTCCTGATTAAGAATATATTTAAATAGCCCCCTTTTTTTTTACCTAAATTCTGAAACGTTTATTTCAGAAATAAAATACAATACGCATACCAATTTTTAAACAACAGCATTGATTCTGAAACGACTATTCCAGAATTATCGCTATGGAACAACTATAACCTTTAATTAAAAACAGCATGAATTCTGAAACGTTTATTTCAAAAACAATAATATTCAATACTAATTTAAAACCAACTACTATCATGAAAAAGATCGCATTTTTAAGCTTAATGGCTGTGTTTTTAATCAGCTGTGCCGATAAATCACAGCCACCAGCCCCCGCTCCCGCTCCTATCCTGCCAGTTATGACAATAACTACTGAAAATACAACTACTGATGCTGAATATCCTGCTGCTTTACAAGGCGCTGTAGATGTAGAAATCCGTCCTCAAATAAGCGGAAACCTAGACCGCGTTTTAGTCGATGAAGGAGCTTATGTTACCAAAGGACAAGCATTATTCAAAATAAATGAACGTCCTTTCCATGAGCAGTTCAACAATGCTCAAGCCAGTCTTCATGCAGCCGAAGCGGCTTATATCAATGCCCAACTTGAAGTTGACAAACTGACTCCTTTAGTTCAAAACAAAGTGGTTTCAGATTATCAGCTGAAATCGGCTAAAGCTTCTCAAAAAATTGCTTCTGCCAATATCGAGCAGGCTAAAGCATTAGCAGCATCTGCAAAGATAAATTTAGGATATACCACGATTACTGCACCCGTAAATGGTTACATTGGAAGATTACCTAAAAAACAAGGAAGCTTAGTTTCTGCATCAGATGTTGAGGCATTAACAACACTTTCTGATGTACATGAAGTCTATGCTTATTTTTCTTTGAGCGAAACTGATTTCATCAAATTCAAATCACAATACGCCGGAAACAGCATTGGTGACAAAATCAAAAATCTTCCGCCTGTTACTTTGCTCTTAGCAGATAGCAATGTTTATCCTCAAACCGGTAAAATCGATATGGTAGATGGCCAATTTGACAAAACTACCGGAGCTATTACGGTAAGAGCAACATTCCCAAACCCATACAAAACCTTGCGCTCAGGAAATACAGGAAAAATCCGCTTAGGACTACAGCATGATGATGCTATTTTGGTTCCGCAATCGGCCACGGTAGAAATGCAAGACAAAGTTTTTGTCTTTACCGTTAGCAAAGAAAACAAGGTTACTAAAATGCCTATTACAGTTGTCGGCAAAAAAGGCATCAATTACCTTATCAAAGATGGCGTAAAAACAGGTGACCAAATCGTATTAAGCGGTATCGACAAACTTCAGGAAGGACAGGTAATTCAACCTGAAAAATCAGCAGCAAAAATTGCTCAAATCATTAACAAAAAATAATTTTTACAAATATGTTCAAAATATTTATACAAAGACCGGTACTGGCAACTGTTATCTCCATTTTATTGGTGATTTTAGGAGTACTTGGTCTCACGAAATTACCTTTACAACAGTTTCCCGATATCGCCCCACCTTCGGTTTTGGTAACCGCTGTTTATCCGGGAGCCAATGCGGAAACGGTTCTACGTTCTGTTGCCCCTTCGCTCGAAGAATCCATAAATGGTGTGGAAAACATGACGTACATGAGTTCTACTGCGAGCAATGACGGTACCTTGGCGATTACCGTTTTCTTTAAACTAGGTACCGACGCCGATCAGGCTGCAGTGAATGTACAGAACCGTGTTGCACAAGCAACCAGCCAACTTCCCTCAGAGGTTGTACAACAGGGAATCATCACTGCCAAACAACAAAATAGTTTTGTCATGGCAATCGGTATGTACACCGATGATGAGTCCAAATACGATCAGACATTTGTTGCGAATTATGCCCAAATCAATATTATTCCTGAAATCAAACGTATTCCGGGAGTTGGAGCCGCTAGTATTTTTGGTGGTGTAAAAGATTACTCAATGAGAGTTTGGCTAAATCCAACCCAAATGTCAACTCACAATGTAACGCCAAATGAAGTTATGGCTGCCATTCAGGACAAAAGTTTGGAAGCGGCACCGGGTAAATTTGGAGAAAGAAGTAAGGAAGTTTTTGAATATGTAATAAAATATAAAGGAAAACTAACCAAACCCGAAGATTATCAAAATATTGCCATACGTTCGAATGCTGATGGTTCAGTACTCCGATTAAAAGATGTGGCAAGAGTGGAACTTGGAGCTTATTCATACAACAGTTTAACTCGTTTGAATGGTAAAAAAGGAATCGTAATTGGAGTTATTCAGCTGGCTGGATCCAACTCTAATGATATTCAGATTGCCATTAATAAACTGATGGCCAAAGCATCCAAAGATTTCCCTGCCGGAATAAAACACAATATATTCTATAGCACAAAAGTATCGCTGGATCAGTCTATTGCGCAAGTGGAGCATACATTGTTAGAAGCTTTTATACTGGTATTTATTGTGGTGTTTATCTTCCTGCAGGATTTTAGATCCACATTAATTCCGGCAATTGCAGTTCCGGTTGCTATTTTGGGAACCTTCTTTTTTATGCAGTTATTCGGATTTTCGATTAACTTATTGACACTTTTCGCTTTAATCCTGGCTATTGGTATTGTAGTCGATGATGCAATTGTGGTAGTCGAGGCCGTACATGCAAAAATGGAACACAAACGTTTGTCCCCAAAAATAGCGACTCACGAAGCAATGCATGAAATTACCGGCGCAATCATTTCGATTACCTTGGTAATGGCTGCAGTATTCCTCCCGGTAGGTTTCATGGAAGGTTCAACAGGGGTTTTCTATCGTCAGTTTGCCTTTACAATGGCAATTGCTATTGTTATTTCGGCTGTTAATGCTTTGACCTTAAGCCCTGCCCTAGCCGCTTTGTTTCTAAAAGACAATCACGGAGAACACGATCATAATGTTCCTGTAGCGAAAAAAGGATTCAAGGAAAAATTCTTCACGGCTTTCAACAGCAGTTTTGAATCGTTGACCAATCGTTATATTGGCGGATTAAGATTCTTAATTCGTAACAAATGGGTTAGTTTAGGAGGTTTGGCTTTAATTACTATTGCAACCATTTTTATGGTAAAAACGACTCCATCAGGATTCATCCCAACCGAAGACCAAGGCTTTATAGCTATTGCGGTTAACACACCATCAGGAACTTCTTTGGACGGAACCCAAAAAGTAATGACTAAAGCGGAAAATACGTTAAGAGGCTTGGAATCTTCAAGATTTGTAACTGCCATTTCAGGTTTCAACTTATTGACTAATTCTACAAGCCCTTCTTCGGCTGTTGTTTTTGTGTTGCTTAAGCCAAATGAAGAGCGAGGCAGTATTAAAAATATCGATGAAATAATGAATCAGGTTCGCGGCAAATTAGGCGCAATATCCGAAGGAAGTTTCTTTGTGTTCAGTTTCCCAACCGTACCCGGTTTTAGTAATGTAGAAGCTTTAGATTTAGTATTGCAGGATAGAACCGGCGGTAAACTCGATAAGTTTAGTGGAATCTCGCAAAATTTTATTGGAGAATTAATGAAACGCCCTGAAATCGCTGTTGCTTTTACTAGTTTCAAAGCCGATTATCCGCAATTGCAATTGGACATCAACGATGAGAAAGCCGATCAGTTGGGCGTAAAAGTAAAAGATATTTTGCAGACGATGCAGGCTTACTTTGGTAGTGCACAAGCATCCGATTTCAATCGATTTGGAAAATATTATCGTGTTGTAGTTCAGGCAGATATTGCCGACAGAGCAGATCCTGCCGCCATTGACCGTGTATTTGTAAAAAACAAAAACGGCGAAATGGTACCCATAAATACTTTGGTGAAGCTCACCCGAGTTTATGGTTCCGAAACCGCTTCGAGATACAATTTGTTCAACTCTATTTCGGTAAATGCGATTCCGAAGCCTGGATTTAGTTCCGGTGACGCGATCAAAGCCATTGAGGAAGTTGCCGCTCAGCAGTTACCAGCTGGTTACAGCTATGAATTCTCAGGACAAACCCGTGAAGAAATTTCTTCAGGAGGTCAATCAGCTACGATTTTCCTATTGTGTCTGATATTCATTTACTTCCTGCTGGCAGCACAATACGAAAGTTACATTCTTCCTTTGGCAGTAATACTGTCAATTCCTGCGGGAATATTTGGAGTATTTGTGGCCATTGGCTTGACGGGAATCGAAAACAATATTTATGTACAAGTTGCTTTGGTAATGCTTATTGGATTGCTCGCCAAAAATGCAATTCTGATAGTCGAATTTGCATCACAAAAAAGAAAATCAGGTCAGGCATTGGTCAAAGCGTCAATAGATGCAGCCAAACAACGTTTACGTCCAATTATCATGACTTCACTGGCTTTCGTAGTTGGATTAATTCCGATGATGAGTGCCAAAGGTCCGTCAGCTCAGGGGAACCACTCAATTAGTATTGGTGCTGCCGGAGGAATGGTTTCGGGAGTAATTCTAGGATTGTTAATTATCCCGGTACTATTCATCGTATTTCAATATTTACAAGAAAAAGTGACCGGAAGGCCAGTTGCTGTAATTCATAACAAAAAAATTAAAAATGGAAAACTATATAACCATAATTCTGATGACAATCATCAGCAGTCTCACGTACATATCTCTTAGAATAGCAAAAGATCTAGAGACCAAAAAAGATAAGTGTCCGGAAATTTAATAACAAAATCAAGATTGCAACTAACCTGTTGGTGTAATTCTATAATAAAAATAAACCACATAGACACATAGATCTGATGATGAACAAAGAATAAATAGAAATAGCACTATTTTTTCACATAGACGGACTATGAGAGAAGTGAAACGGCTATCAAAATCTTCTAATAACTATAGATTCCATGCTTCTATGTGTTTAAAATAAATTTAATTACGAAAATGAAAATGAAAAATTATATAACCAAAATCGTGATGGTCGCCATTTTGATCAGCACATTGATATCATGTAAAGTTTCGAAGGATATTGAAACTCCAAAAGATGCATTTCCTGAGAATTTCAGGAATGCATCGGTTTCAAAAGACACAACAAGCATTGGTGATTTGGAGTGGAAAAATTTCTTTACAGAAAAAGATATTGTTCAATTGATAGACAGTGCCGTGGTCAGAAACAATGACCTGCAGATTGCTGCCAAAAACATTGAAATTGCACAATACCGATTCACGCAATCGAAATGGAACAATGTTCCGCAAGCCAATTTATTTGTAACTGCCAATATCAATAATCCTTCCGAAAACAGTTTTACCGGTATGAGCCTGAACCAAGCTTTAGGCAAAAAACATATTGAGGATTTTTCGACTGGAGTTTCGCTTTCATGGGAAGCTGATATTTGGGGGAAAATCAAAAGCCAAAAGAAAGGAGCTTTTGCCGAATATCTGCAATCAGAAGAAGTAAAAAAAGCATTGCAGACTACTATAGTCGCAAATGTTTCAACAGGCTATTACAATCTTTTGATGCTGGACGCGCAATTAGAAATCGCTAAGAAAAATGTGCAGCTAATTGACAGCACCAGCGCTATCATCAAATTAAAATTTGATGCCGGACAGGTCACTTCATTAGCCATTCAACAATCGGAAGCACAAAAATTAAATGCAGCGCAATTGGTTCCTTTATTGGAACAAAATATTGCGATCCAAGAAAATGCTTTGAGCGTATTAACTGGTTCATTCCCTAATTCGAAAAAAAGAAGCATTGTTCTTAATAATGTTGAAGTGAAGAATAATGCTGCGATTGGAATTCCGTCTTCATTAATAAGCAGAAGACCGGATGTGAAAAGTGCAGAATTGGAACTAAAAATTGCTAATGCCAATGTTGGAATCACAAAAGCCGACTTATATCCTGCATTAAAAATTACAGCCCAAGGCGGGTTAAATTCGTTTGAAAGCAGCAGCTGGTTCAATATTCCTGCTTCATTGTTTGGAACTGCTCTCGGAGGTTTAACGCAACCACTTTTGAATAATAAGAAATTAAAAACACAGCATAACATCGCTTTGGCAGAAAGAGAAAAAGCAGTCTTGAACTTCAGGCAATCGGTATTAATTGCGGTTAGTGAAGTGTCTGATGCTTTAGTAAAAGTGGAGAAATTAAACCAACAGCAATCTTTTCTTCAGGAACGTGTAAAAACATTACAGAAAGCCATTACGAATTCGAAAATGCTATTCAAAAACGGAATGGCCGAATACCTTGAAGTTTTGTCCGCTCAGGCAAATTTATTGCAAAGCGAACTGGAACTGGCTGATATTAAAAGAGAACAGCTTACTGCCAATACGGAATTGTATCGCGCTTTAGGCGGAGGCTGGAGATAATACCATTTAATAAAACCATTGTTTTTATTTTTTAAACCATTAAGATATTAAGATAGATTAAGTCTTTATTCCCTTAATATCTTAATGGTAAAACCAAAACAAATTAATAATCTAAATTTTAAATAATCATGAGTGCAAATAATTTATTTACCCCCTTTAACCTCAAGTCGCTACACCTTAAAAACAGAATTGTAATGGCGCCAATGACGCGCTCTTTTTCTCCAAACGGAATTCCAACCGATAAAGTAGCCGCCTATTATCAAAAAAGAGCCGAAGGTGAAGTAGGTTTGATACTATCCGAAGGAACTGTGATTGACAGGCCTTCGTCATCAAATGATAAGAATGTCCCTCATTTTCATGGAGAAGAAGCCTTACAAGGTTGGAAAAAAGTGATCGATGAGGTGCATGCTGCCGGAGGCCAAATGGGGCCACAAATATGGCACATGGGAATTATGGACAACCACCATTCTGGCTGGGTTCCGCCCGTTCCTTTTGAGGGACCGTCCGGATTAAACCGTCCCGGTTTTAATAATGGGAATACGATGTCTGAAAAAGACATTGAAGATACCATCATTGCATTTGGTAAGGCTGCTGCCGATGCCAAAAAAACAGGTTTTGATACGATCGAAATTCACGGTGCTCACGGTTACCTGATTGACCAATTCTTCAATCCTGAGACCAATTTGCGCACGGACAGTTACGGAGGAAAAACATTGAAGGAACGCAGTCGGTTTGCCATTGAAGTGGTGAAAGAAATTAGAAAGCAGGTAGGAAACGATTTTGCAGTGATCATGCGCTTCTCTCAATTCAAACCTTCTGATTACAATTATAAACTAGCAAAAACACCTCAGGAATTAGACGCCTGGCTTGCGCCTCTTGTTGATGCCGGAGTTGACATTCTACACTGTTCACAACGTCGATTTTGGGAACCTGAGTTTGAAAAATCGGATCTAAATTTTGCCGGATGGGCCAAAAAAGTAACTGGAGCTCCAACCATTACTGTTGGTTCCATTGGACTTTCTAATGATTTCTTTGGGGCATTTGCAGGAGAAAGCTCGGAGCCAACTTCATTGGACGAGTTAAACAGACGTTTCGACAGAGGCGATTTTGATTTAGTTGCCGTTGGAAGACCTTTACTTTCAGACCCAAACTGGACTGCAAAAATAAAATCAGGAAAAACAAATGAGCTTGTAGGCTTTAGCAAAGAAGCATTGAGCGAATTAATATTAGAATAAAGAAAACCCAAATTAGTTTTATTGTGTAAAGGCGGCAAACCCTTAAATAGTCATATTATTTAGGGGTTTGCTATTTTATGATGGCTTGTTGAAAATGTTTTTATTCAAGAATGTTGTCCAAACTAATAAACAATATTCCCATTACTGATCAAAGACTTTACAGGCGATATTCAACTTTTCAAAATCAAAACTTCGCTAAATCGTGCACGGTATAAAATTTAAGGCCTATAGTTTTTGCGTACTTGCACAGCTCCTCTAAAGCAGAAAGTGGCGTTTCTATCTTTTCATCGGCATTAGGAACTGTCTTATGTCCATAAAATATCACTATCTTATTGTGGCTTTTGGCATAATCCATCAAGCTTTTGTAATACGGAATATTAAACTGCTTGTAATCATCATCGATCCCAAGACCATAAATCACTCTATTTCCTTCAAAATAACAAAATTGTGATTCGGGCGGAATCTGTTCATAAGTCGTTCCTCTTATAATATCAAAATATTTAAGCAATTCAGCATCCAGTGTGGCATCACGAGCACCGTCGGGATAAGCAAAAGTACGTACATCAAAACCATCCTTCGCCATAGCTAATTTCAAAGGCAAAATATCGTCTTTGATATATTTCTCCATTCCAAATTCCTTGTAATACTTCAAAGCATTAAAATGGTTATAGCCATGTGCACCAATCTCATGCCCATTATTATTCAGATAATGCAACTTCGCTTTTTGGTCAGCAGTCAAACCGCCATACCAAGTAACAAAAAAGGTAGCCTTCCAATGATAGGGATGCAACAATTTATCGGCTACGTACCAATCTTCTATATAATTATCATCAAAACTAAAAATCACGCCGGGCTGTATTTTCTTTTTTACTGGCTTTACTACAACCTTCTTTGCTTTCCCTTCAGGCGTTTTTCCTTCAGGGTACATTTTAACGGCTAGCACAACAGTTGTAACAGCTACAATGATTATCGATAGTATTCCTTTTACGGATAGAGGCTTCTTCATGAAAAATTACTAATTATTGCTTATAAAAATAGTTGTATTTTTTATACTTCCAAAAAAAAGTCCAAAATTCAACAGCTTAAAGCTTATAGTCACAAAATCAAACTGTTTTTCGGTAATTTAAAATTGCCCAAAGGTTGAAAAATAATGCAAAACAGAATAAGGCTATAAATTGTGTTCCCAATTCTGTTATACCGCTTCCTTTGAGGTAAACCAGGCGCATTACCTGCATAAAATATTTCAACGGATTAAAAACAGTGATGTACTGCGCCCATTCGGCCATACTGTTAACAGGGGTGAACAAACCGCTCATCAATATCAAAATCAGCATAAAAAAATACATCACAAACATCGCCTGCTGCATCGTATTGGAATAATTGGAAATCACCAATCCAAAACCCGAAATCCCCAAAATATAAAGTGCAGCAAAAAAATAAATGGTTCCTAAACTCCCTGCCGGAATCAAACCATAAACCAGGAAAGCCACACCGAATGCGATCGTAAGCACCGCAAATCCCATAATCCAGTACGGCAGTAATTTTGAAAGTATAAAAACAAACTTCGGAATCGGAGTCACATTAATCTGTTCCATAGTTCCTGCCTCTTTCTCACCTACAATATTCAGCGCCGGAAGAAAACCACAAAGCATCGTCAAAACCATAACCATCAAGGCGGGAATCATATAAATTTTATAACTCAAATGAGGATTAAATCGGTTTTGGGAAATAATTTCTATAGCTGGAAACTTTGCTGATGCAACAGATTGAACCCATTTCTCACGTACTTCCGAAGAAAAATCAGTGACAATTCCCGTAAGATAAGCACTGCCCAATCCTCCTTTTGTACCATTAACCGAATTCGCCGAAATCAACAAATGTGCTGCCTGTTCCCGAACCAAATCTTTTTCAAAATTGGCTGGGATTTCCAAAATAATATCGGCTTCGTCCATTTCAATCTGATTCAGTGCTTTTTTTGAATTTCCGGCAATCGAAGTCAGTTTGTAGTAACCCGAAGAAATTACTTTCTGCACCAGTTGGTTGGAATAATCACTGTGATCATTATCAACTACACACAGATTTATGTTTTTTATCTCAAAATTGGCCGCAAGCGGAAAGACCAGCAACACCATTACCGGAAACATTAATATCGTCCGGGGCAGGAATTTATTGCGAAAAATCTGTTTGAACTCTTTTTCTAATAAAAACTTTATCATTACTCTAACCTATTTTTGAAATTCTTCAAACTAATACTGACAATAATCACAACCATCGACCCAAGAATTATCAGTTCTTTATAAATAGAAGAAACACCTGTTCCTTTAATCATAATGTCTTTAACGGCTATGATATACCATTTTGCCGGAATAATATTGGACAAAAACTGCAAAGGCAAAGGCATATTTTCGACAGGAAAAATCATCCCGGAAAGTAACATTATCGGCATCATAAAAATCATTCCCGAAATCAGCATAGCCGCCATTTGTGTTTGTGTAACCGTAGAAACCAGCAATCCCAACGACAAGGCAACAAAAACAAAAAGTATCGAAAGCACTACCAGCCAAAACAAACTTCCGGCAACCGGAACACCCAAAACATAAACCGCCAACAAAAGCACCGAAACCGTGTTGACACAAGACAACATAAAATAAGGAACCGCTTTGGCAAGAATGATGTAAATAGGTTTTAAGGGTGAAACAAGCAACACTTCCATCGTGCCCATTTCTTTTTCACGAACAATCGCAATCGAAGTCATCATCGCGCAAATCAGCATCATAATAAGCCCCAAAACCCCCGGAACAAAATTATAAGCATCTCTCATCTGCGGGTTATAAAGCATTTTTACATCGGGTAAAATCTGAAACGGAACTTTCATTCCCTGCATCAAATCCTGCTGATAATCCATGATAATTGAACGTGCATAATTGGTCACCGCAGTGGCCGTATTCGGGTCGGTCGCATCGGCAATTAACTGCACATGACCATTGCCCGAATGAAACAGATTAGTCTCAAAATTTTCGTCAAAAACTATAATTAACCCAATCTCTCCTTCCCGAAATTCATGTTCAATTTCGGCCGGATCATTCAAATATTTGGCAACTTCGAAATACCGACTCGAATTAACCCGCTCAATTATTTTTCTGGAAGCAATACTTTTCGAAGGGTCATAAACGGCTACTTTAGAATTTTTGACCTCGGTGGTAATCGCAAATCCAAAGAGAAGAATTTGCATAATCGGCATTCCTAAAAGCAGCAACATCGTTCGCAAATCGCGAAAAATATGCAGAAATTCCTTTTTTACAAATGACAAAAATTGTTTCATAATATTCCTTTTTTGGAGCAGAACATTTGTGTTTTTACAAGTTCACTCCCGCTTTTCGCTACAATCTTGCGGGCTGAACCCCAGCCCACAATTATTTTCGCTTGAATCGGGGCTAAAGATCGACTTTCCGCTTTTTTAGAATAATCATCCCGTAATTAAATTAATTTGTAAAAAATTGTGCAATCAGTGGCTAAAAAATCAATCCCCTTTCCTTATAGCTTTTCTCGCCAATTCCTGAAAAACCCCATCCATATCACTTGCACCATATTTCAACTTAAGATTCTTCGGCGTATCCAAAGCACTAATTTTTCCATCAACCATAATTGAAACCCGGTTACAATATTCGGCTTCGTCCATATAATGTGTCGTCACAAAAACAGTTATTCCTCTCGCTGAAGCCTCATAAATAAGTTCCCAAAACTGTCTCCGAATCATTGGGTCCACACCTCCTGTGGGTTCATCGAGAAAAACAATTTTCGGATTGTGAAAAATCGAAACCGAAAACGCCAGCTTTTGTTTCCATCCCAAAGGAAGGTCCTTTACCAAAGTATTCTTCTCCGATTCAAAATTCAAAGTACGCAACAACTCATCTGTTTTTGAACGAATTTCCTTTTCACCCATTCCGTAAATACCCGCAAACAACCGTATATTTTCCCAAACCTTTAAATCATTATAAAGCGAAAACTTCTGGCTCATATAACCAATATTCCTTTTGATTTGTTCTGGGTCTTTATGAATATCAAAACCGGCCACCGTTCCGTTACCCGACGTAGGTTTGCTCAAACCACAAAGCATACGGATAGCGGTTGTTTTTCCGGCTCCGTTTGCACCAAGAAAACCAAAAATTTCTCCTTGATTTACATCAAATGTTACATCATCTACAGCCGTAAAATCACCAAAACGCTTCACCAGATTATTTACCTTAATCGCTTTCATTTAAACTTAAAAATAAAATTAACCACATAGAAACATAGATTTTTAACTGATAAATTTTAAGAACAAATAGAAAATAGCCCTATTTTTTCACATAGATAACCTATGCGAAAAGTTTAACGCCTATCAAACTCTTTTTAACCAAAAGAAATTCTATGTCTCTATGTGGTAAAAACATTTTCATTTACATAATTAAACCCCAAAATTCATATAACAATCTTCAATTCTGGGTTGAGTTTCTTGAATGTGAATATTTGTATGCCCTTTTTCAGCCAAAAAAGCTTCAAATTCGTTGATTGAAACCTCTTCCGTTTTGAAAGTAACATGATGCGAATCACCAAAAGCAAAACAGGATTTCACATTTGGAAACAGTCTTATGTCTTTCAATAATTGGTACATATCATTACTCTGAACCGACCAAAGTGCCATCCCAAACTGATTCACCATATTTTCGGGCGTATCAATTTTCAATAGTTGACCGTCCGAAATTAAGGCGATACGGTCACACAAAGTCGCCTCATCCATATAAGGTGTGGAAACTAAAATGGTTATTCCCTCATTTTTCAATTTCTGGAGCATTTGCCAAAACTCTTTTCTCGAAACCGGATCGACACCAGTCGTAGGTTCATCAAGAAACAACACCGAAGGTTTATGAATTAAGGCACAGCATAAAGCCAACTTTTGCTTCATTCCTCCCGAAAGCGCACCTGCTTTACGTTTTTTGAAAGGTTCTATTTGCTGGTAAATGTCTTTTATCAAATCATAATTTTCTTCGACCGTGGTATTAAAAACAGTAGCAAAAAAATTCAGGTTTTCTTCGACTGTCAAATCCTGATAGAGTGAAAATCTTCCCGGCATATACCCTACTCTTTCTCTGATTGCTTTATAATCTTTAACAACATCAAAACCATCCACCGATGCATTTCCAGAATCGGGTTTCAAAAGTGTGGTTAAGATTCGGAAAATAGTTGTCTTCCCTGCTCCGTCAGGACCAATCAACCCGAATATTTCGCTTCTATTCACCTGAAAAGAAACATCTTTTACAGCCGATACTTTTCCGTTTCCATACGATTTATTGATATGGTTTACGTCAATGGGAATGCTATTTTCCTTACTGTCCATCAAAATATTTTTTATCAAAAAACAACATCACCATACATTCCAATTTTCAGAGCTCCATCATTTTTTACTCTAATTTTTACGGCATAAACCAGATTGGCTCTTTCGTCTTTAGTTTGAATGGTTTTAGGAGTAAATTCGGCTTTGCTGTTTATCCATTCCACCGTTCCGGAATACGCTTTTGATCCACCGTTTTCAGTATCAACATTAACTTTTACAGCATCTCCAATTTTTATTTTAGCAAATTGCGAAGCGGTAATATAAGCTCTCAATTTTAGCGTGGACAAATCGGCTATTTTGTAAATGGGTTTTCCTATGGTTGCCATTTCGTACTCATTAGCATATTTGGTCAAAACCGTTCCCGAAACAGGATTGGTGATATTGCATTTTTTAAGCTGATCCTCTACCTGCTCCATTTGTATGCCAACAGTTCCGCTTTGCGCATTGAGATTATTCGTTGTAGTACCTAACTGGCTTCTCAAAGCATCTATTTTAGATTGGATAATAGCTATTCTGGAATTCGCATCGTCGAGCTGTTTTTGCGAAGCAACCTCCCCTTCCACTAAATTTTCGATTCGCTTTTTATCTTTTACTGCATTTTCTAGTTCTTTCTGCAAAGATTCGATTTGTATTTTACTATCAGGACGTCCCGATAAAATAGCCTTCCCACTTTGCTTCAACTGCATTTTCGTCAAGTGCAATTGGGTGCTATCAATAAATCCAATCTTTTGTCCTTGTTCCAATTGGTCACCTTCATTAATTTTCAGTTTCAAAATTTTCCCATTGGCTTCAGCCGACACAATTGTTTCGGTCGCTTCAAAAGTTCCTGAAGCTTCGTTGGCTTTTTCACCATTTCCACAGGAAGAAAGTGCAATGTAAATGGCCAAAACACTTGTTTTATAAAAATTGAACTTCATTTTTAAAGAATTAAAATTAATTACCACTTATCGTTTTGTAGTTGTAAATGCTCATCAGCAATTGAACATTATGCAACGCTTGATTACCAATCGATTCGTTCTCTTTGTTCATAGAAGAAAGTAAATCACTCATAGAGCAAATTCCGTTGTCATACATTAACTGTTTTGATTTTTTGATATTGACTTTCAGTTTAATGATTTCGTCATCTTTGGCAATAATAGCTTTTTGCTTTTCGATGTCGTTATTCGCTTGTGTCAATTGTAATTTATTGTTAAACAAAAAAACATCCTGCTGATTCGTTATTTTTTCCATCTCGATCTTCTCCAAATCCTTATTGTTTTTGCTTTTATAAAGACCTTCCGTATTCCATGAAACGTTCAATCCGGCCAAAGCCAATCCATTGAACTTTGACTGACCAAAACTCAATCCAGGCTGAATAAGAACTCCAGCTCCAATCAAACCGACTTTAGGCATCAGCGAAACTTCATTAAAACCCGAACGGGATTCAATCAATTTTAACTGATTGGAATACAAATTCATTTCAGGCCTGTTATTGTTGAGATTGTTTACCGACTCAGACACCATAGGCTTCTCAAGCCTTACATTTTCATCAAGCTTTTCTCCAATTAAATAAGACAACATTTGGACATAACCTTTTCGGGTGTAATTGAACTCAATTTTTTTCTGTTCCAAATTCAAAATTTCGGCTTTTACCTCATCAACATCTGATGAATAAGCCAATCCATTTTCCTTTGAAAGCCGAACTTTTTTAAGCCCCAATTTCAATTCTTCGTTAAGAATGTCCAAGTGTTTGTTTTGTTCATCAATCAACAAAACCCCAAAAAACAATTGGTTCACGCGTTCGCGAATGGAATACAACGAAACATCCACACTTGACTTTTCGACCTCAGCAGTTGATTTTGCAATTTCTTTTTGTGTACGTGTAGCGCCACCGTCCCAAATGATTTGGTTAACCTGTGCAATCCCTATAAACTGAGCTTTATTGGGATCTCCCGAACTGGAGCCGGGTGACGAAAATTCGGGTAAACCAGCGAAAATATATCCGCCAATTCCCGATACACTTAGCTGTGGCAAATAGGCTTTATTGGCATTGGAAATAGTATATTCAGATGACTTCGCAATCAAGTCATATTGTTTGATTAACGGATAATTTGCTTTCGCTTTTTCCTGACAACCATCGATGGTTATTTGTCCTTTTGCAGTACTTAAACCGAAAATCAAAAAAAATAGCAACAATTTTTTCATTTAGTTCACAATGTTTAAAACTTACATTTCAAGAAATTTATTTCCCCATAGCATAAGTAATCCCTCCAAGAATATGTTGCAAGAAAAGAGGATCACTATAACTTTCGTTCGTATGTCCCAAAGCCGTGTAAAAAACCCTTCCTCCGCCGTATTCATGATACCAGGCCATAGGGTGATTGTCTCCATTTTTGCCGCCGGTATATGACGATTCATCTATTTTAAGAAGCACATTTACATCAGGGTTCAAATCTTTGAAATTATACCATTCGTCAAATCGTTCCCAAATTGCCGGAAGATGACGAGTAGATAAATGGTCTTTATTCACAACTACCAATTTGGCTATTTGCGGTTTTGGATGCGATACGAAATAACCACCAACCAATTTTCCAAACCAAGGCCAATCGAATTCGCAATCAGAAGCAGAATGGATGCCCACAAAACCTTTGCCTTTTTTCATGAATTCCTGCAAAGCCAATTCTTCATTTTTTCCTAAAATAGTACCGGTGGTGTTCAAAAAAATAATAACCTGATACTGACTTAATTTTTTAGTATTTATGGCCAATGAATCTTCGGTAGCATCGACTAAAAAATGATTTTCGGCCCCCAATTTCTTTATCGCAGCAATTCCAGCCGGAATACTTTCGTGTCTCCAACCGTTTGTTTTTGAAAAAATCAAGACTTTATTGGGTTTTGCTACAACTATTTCTTTATCGTTTTTTTGATAAAAAGACACTAAAAAAAAGCTAATTACAACTAATACTGAAGATAAAAGAATATTTTTTGATTTGGGTGTTATGATCATAATTTAGATTAGTTTTTTATTATGTTAAGATACTAAAATAATTGATTCAATCATGTTGTCATTTTTGTTGATTTCCATGGTTCGTGATGACGACATAAAAACAAAATGTTGCCTCCTAGCCCCGATCACAGTGAAAATCCTTGTAAACCGTCTCGTCCCAAAAGACGAGAGGTTTGCAAGATTGCAACGGAGAGCGGGACCCTTGTTTCCAAAAATGCCAAATGTTTCTGCTCCAAAAAATAATAATCGTCCTCAGATTAACGTTTGATTTGACAAAAAATCATACCTTTAATCCTCATCAAATCCCTAATACTAAACAAAATGGACAAAAAACACTTCGTACTGCATTTACTTCCATCACGACCTGATTTTGCAAAAACAATGAGCGAAGAAGAACTTGCAATAATGCAAGACCACATTGCTTATTGGATGGATCTTATGAACAAAGGAAAAGTTTTGGCGTTTGGCCCGGTGCTAGACCCAAAAGAAGTTTACGGCCTCGGAATAGTTGAGGTGGACAGCGAGGAAGAAGTACAGGAATTCATTGCCAATGACCCCGCCGGAAAGATAAACAAATATGAATACCATCTTATGAACGCAGTTGTGCCAAAAACACACGCGAACTAAAAAAGAAAAAGTTCCGCTGCAAACGGAACTTTTTCTTTTATTGTCCTTTCCACACAGACGTTACGGATTAAACAGATTTACTTTAATTGATACAGTTGCTCTAAAAGTAGTTTTTGGTTCTAGAGCCTGCAGGCGTACAGGTGAAGCAAAGCCTGTAAAATACAGTATCTGTGGACAACATAATATTTTAAAAGACAACTCTGTTTCCAAAAGCCATAACAACAAAATTTATCCTTTCAGTTTATACGAAATTCCCATCTCCAATCCTCTCAATTCGGCCAATCCTTTTAGCCTTCCTACTAACGAATAACCAGGATATTGCTCTTTCCCATCTTCGATTGAATGGAGGAAACCGTGATCGGGACGCATTGGCAAACTGAGGTTTCTTTTCTGCATCAGCAGAATCAATTTCTCCATAATACTTTCCATCGGATTATCACCGTTAAGATGCTCTGATTCCCTGAAAACAGCTGCACTGTCTCTTGCCACATTTCTCAAATGCAAAAAGTGGATTCGGTCTCCGAAATCATCAATTATTTTTTCCAAATCATTATTCGGGTCAGCACCTAATGAACCTGTACAATAGCAAAGTCCATTTGCATTTACAGGCACGGCTTTGAATATTTTTTTCAAATCAGCTTCTGTGCAAACAATCCTTGGCAGTCCCATAACCGAAAACGGAGGATCATCAGGATGTATGGCTAATTTCACTCCCAATTCTTCAGCAACTGGAGCCACTTCCGACAAGAAATAAATGAGGTTTTCTCTTAGTTTATTATTGTCAATATGTTTGTAATTGTCCAGCAAAGCCAAAATCTGTTCTGCTGTAAAATTGATTTTACTTCCCGGCAATCCAAGCAACACATTTTTAAACAATAAATCTTTCTCAGCTTGACTAAGTTGGTTTCCGTAATCAAGCGCAATTTGTTTTTCTTCCTCCGAATAATCATTTTCAACATTTGGTCTTTTCAATAAATAAAGATCAAAATAATTGAAGGCAATTTGGTTATAAAGCAACGCTTTCGAACCATCAGGATTTTCAAAAGCATGATTGGTTCGCACCCAGTCCAAAATCGGCATGAAATTATATGTCACCACCTTGATACCGCACTCTGCCACATTCCTCAAACTGATTTTATAGTTTTCTATATATTGCAAATAGTTTCCGTTGGCTTTTTTGATATCTTCATGAACAGGTAAACTTTCGATTACAGTCCATTCCATTCCCGCCTTTCTAACAATTTCCTGACGCTCTTTAATAGCATCAACTGTCCAAATTTCACCAACTGGAATTTCGTGTAGCGCAGTTACAATTCCCGTAACACCACATTGTCTGATATCTCTCAAAGCGATGGCATCATTAGGGCCGAACCATCGCATTGTTTGTTCCATTTTTATCATTCTGTCCTTTCTAATATTAAAATCCTATACTGTTTCCGCCATCAACCGGAAGAACAGTTCCCGTCACATACTTAGATTCGCTGGTAGCAAAATAATAAGCCGCATCAGCAATATCATCCGGTTCTCCCAAAGTCCCCATCGGCGTTCTTCCAAGCACTTTATTTTTTCTTTCAGGATCGGAGTCCAAAGCTTTGGCAGACATTTTAGTCTTGATAAAACCGGGAGCAATACAGTTCACTCGAACACCAAATTGCGCCAATTCAACCGCCATTGCTCTTGTCATTGTCTCAATTGCACCTTTACTTGCCGAGTAAGCAATCACACGTGGAATACCGTATTGCGAAGCCATCGAACTTATATTGATAATACTTCCTCCTCCATTATTTTTCATCACTTTAACCACTTCCCTGCTTACAGCAAAAACACTTTTCACATTAGTATGAATAATCGATTCAAAATCGGCATCGGTAACTTCCAGAAAATCTTTTTTAAGATTGATTCCCGCATTATTAACCAAAATATCAATGTTTCCATCTTTGGCTAAATCAGTGATCATGACAGGAATTGCATCCAAATTATTTAAATCAAAAATCACCGGAATTGCATTTGGACCGATTTCGGCACAGGCATCTTCCGTTTTTTCTTTTGTTCTCCCTATGATGAAAGTCTTTATTCCGTTATCACAAAATTTCTTTGCTGTTGCAAACCCTAATCCGGAATTTCCTCCCGTTACAATTGCCCTTTTTGTATTCATTCTTCTTTGAAAAATTTATTCGTTTATTTGTTTGATAGTTTCATTAATCTGATTAATTATTCCCTGGTGCAAATGGAAATTTCAATGACTGAAAATACTCCAATGTCTGTGTTGGTTTTTCAACTCCCTGCGGTAATTCTTTCCCTGAAAATTGTTGGAAGTACAACAAACAAGCATCCCTCCACCATCTGGCTTCTTTGTATTGAATACCCAATAACATTTTCACTTCATTGAATCGTTGTCCATCAACATATTTCTCCATTTTATCCCAAGTGGAAGCCATTGTTTTTACCTCATCAACTCCCTCTTGATATTTCAATGCCATTCCGTTCCAAAGCGTTTGTCCATTACTTAATTTATAATCCCAAGGCAAATGATGAAACCACAATAGCTCCTTCTCAGGGCAAGTAGTAACATCATCAAACATTTTACCTACTTCAGGTGCGTATTGACCAGTTGCATTACTTCCTGTTTTGGAACGGTCAAAACCGATTCCGTTTTTATCTGCTTTGTGGTAATAAACCGGATTCCATTCAGGGCGAGATAAGTTACTTACCCAAGGTCCAGGCCCATAATGATGTCCTGTATCCATGATGTGATGCAATCCCAATGGCGTCATATAATTAACAACCGCTTCTCTGGAATCCAGCATCATTTCCTTTACAGGTTGCACAAATTTTTTATCATTTGAAAAAGTAGAACGCAACCAATCTTCGGCGATCACACCTGAATCCAAATAAGGATTCCAAGCCAACCTTCCATAGCCGTACCAATTTGCCTGTGCAAATGGATGTCCCGTCCAATTTAAGTCACTGCCAATGTTTGCTACTCCAGCAATTCCTGATATTTTATGGTTTTCCAATGAACCATCAATTATTTTCGCAACTGTAGAACCTTTTCCTTTACAATAGGTATCTGATTCCAAAACTTCCTGAAAGAGTTTTGGCAAATAAACCAAATGACTGCTAAATCCCAAATATTCCTGGGTAATTTGAAATTCCATCATCAAAGGCGTTTTTGGCATTGCACCAAACATCGGGTGGAAAGGTTCTCTGGGTTGAAAATCGATAGCACCATTTTTCACCTGAACAATAACATTATCCCTGAATTTCCCTTCATAAGGAACAAATTCGCTATAGGCCTGTTTTGCTCGGTCATCGACATCATGCTCCGAATACACAAAAGCCCTCCACATCACTATTCCACCAAAAGGAGCCAACGCATCGGCCAGCATATTCGCACCATCAACGTGGTTTCTGCCATAATTTTGTGGTCCAGGCTGTCCTTCTGAATTTGCTTTTACAAGAAATCCACCAAAATCAGGAATTCTTTTGTAGATTTCTTTAACCTTTTCTTTCCACCAATTAATTACATCAGCATCATAAGGATCGGCTGTTTTTAATTTTCCAATTTCAATCGGCGCTGAAAATCTTGCGGTCAAATACACCTTGATTCCGTAAGGTCTGAAAGTATTCGCTAATGCTTCCACTTTTTCCAAATATTGTGGTGTCAATATGATCGCATTGGCATTTACATTGTTCAAAACCGTTCCGTTGATCCCAATCGAAGCATTTGCCCGAGCGTAATCGATATAACGCTGATCTATAAAATCAGGTAATTTTTGCCAGTTCCAAAGCGACGAACCTGCGTAACCACGTTCCACAGATCCATTCAAATTATCCCAATGATTCAGCATTCGGACATTTATTTTTGGGGAATCAACAATATTTAGATTTGCAATTGATTTATTGGTTTGGATAAGCCTTAAAAAATTAAAAACACCATATAAAACACCAACATCGGTTTTTGCAGTAATTACAATTTGCTCATTTTCTTTGGAGCCAATTGTCTTTATGATGTAGCCTTCGTTATTGATTTGTTCAAACTCTTTTTTTAGTTTTTGCTGAGTAGCTTCATCTAGAGAAGATTTGGAACCAAAAACCAGAATACTTTGAGCATTTTGATTTTGCTGAATTTCAATTTTCATTCCCAATAAACCGGAAAGTCCTTGCTGTAATTCTTTTGTAGCAAGCTGAATTGTTTTGGAATCGCCCAAAGCGGCTATTCCTTTTATTTTTGATGAATATCCCGAGAGCAATTCCTTATTTTTTATTTTATCATATCGAAGCCATAACCTGTAATCCTGCTGTCCTGATACATTCAAGGAAAGCATGAAAACAGTCAGCATTAATAGAAAATACATTTTTGGAAAGCTCTTCATATCTTGGATAATTTATCTTTTTGCAATCGGTTGCGTAAAAGTATGACTTTGAAAAATAATAAAAAAATTTTTCGTAATTTTTTCCATATTCATAAAAATACGATTCAAAAACATCCATTTATTTAAACATTAAAAGCCTTTTTCAAAAAAGACCGCTTTTCCTATCCATTCCGATTTACTTCAAAGATTCTTCATCGTAACGATCTACAACTCTTTTTTTGAAATATTGATGCAGTCTTTTTCAAACTCATCTGAAGTAGAATAGTCAGGATGAAGAATTTCTGGGACATCGTAAAAGTCAATACAATGCTTTCAAAGTATTTTTAGCTCCAATAAAAAAAACGGATTTAAACAAAAAAATACTTCCTTACTCGATGATTTCAAAAAAAGCCTATCAGAACAACCGAAATTATCTGATAGGCGTGACTAAATAAAACCAAATTGAACTCATTTGAATTTCCTATCGAAAACTTTTCTTTAAAAATCAAAAATTATTTAGCGAAGAGGCTCATAAAATTCGATCTCCACAATTGGCAATCGTTGAATCTTTTTGTCGGTTTGATTTAATCCGGCTTGATCCACTTTCCCGGTAATTTCAACCAAATTAATAGCATCACTATCTTTTTCAGAACCCAATAATTCGATTTGGACTTTTTTACCTTTGGTTGGAGTAAAATCAAGCGTTACATAGCCTAAACTAAGTGGAGTTGATCCTTCAAAAACCTTTTTACCATCAACCGAAATCTTGATAGGATATTTTTTGCTTCTCCAACCAGCAAGCTTCATAACGACCTGATTAATATTCGCTTTGCGTTCCAATTCATATTCGATTGCAGCATTACCATTTTTCCCATAAGACCATTCTGTTAATTCATTGTCATCGTAACTTTTTATGACATCCTCTTGATTCGAATCGGTTTTCGCGCCAATGATAGCAACCGGAATTCGGGTTTTCTTAAAAGATGGTGTTTTAGGAGTTGGTCCTTTTTCAATGTAAGATGGTAAATTCTCATTTGGCATACTCGTAGATAATTTTGCAATATCCGTTTGAACTGTTTTAAGTTCGATTGCATCATTTTTTAAACCTTCAGAAGACGCTTTTACTTTGATAATTCCAGCTTTGTCCGTAGCTCTAACAAAAATTCGGTTGACACCACATTCTACAGGAAGGCTTGATTTTCCAATATAATTATCAGGCCCTTGAGCGATTCCTCCTAAACAAATACCTTCTCCTTCAATAGCAAAATCAATCATATTTAATGCCGTTGGACAACGATTCCCTTTCTCGTCAACCACTTCAACTTGTACTAAAGCCAAGTCATTTCCATTTGCCAAAGTGCCTCCGGGTCTTTCGATTTTACTTAATTTAAGTGCAAAAGGTTTCCCCGCAGTTCGAATCTCATCTTCACAGACTTTCTTTCCTGTTTTATCATAACCAACAGCTTTGATGGTTCCAGGTTTGAATTGAACACTTGGAAATTTGAACAAAAATCTTTTGTCTTGTGTACCTTTTCCAAGACTAACATTGTTTACAAATAATTCCACCACATCAGCTGTTGAAACTACCGTAATGTCTTTGGTTACTCCGTTTTCATAGTTCCAATGTCCAATGATATGTGCATTTTCTTTATCTGTATCAACCCATCCGTCCCAAATTACCTGATGTGAAAAATAATTGTCTTTAGGAATTCGCATAGCGTCAACCTCACCACTTCGTCTATAATTTTCTTGTCCACGGTAATGTGTATTAGAATCACTGAAAATAATATTAACCCCGCCGGAACTCACGCGGTCTCCCGTACCTGGACGCATTTCCCAGTAGTCAAACCAACGCACCACATCTTCAATTGCATGAGCATCCTGATTGTGATTATACGGACTGGCATCGGCAATTTTGCTCCCATTGACATTTGAATGTGCCGTCCCGCCAGTTCCTTCTTTATGAAATGGAGGTGTAAACTCGTCCCAATATTTTCGCAAACCTTCATCCCTACTATATTCAGTAGCCCAAAACGGAATGTGAGCACTTTTATTGATATACAACATTTCCCCTCCATACTCGGCTATTTTACTATCAAGCATTTCACGACTTCCAATCGCTCTTCCCCCATAAGGATCGTAGGTATTTTTGATAGTCAACATTTCACTCATATGCTCCTCAGAGATACTTTCATTTCCTGATTCGTAAAATAAAATACTTGGATTATTTCGGTTATAAATAATTGCATCTCTCATCAACTCGGTACGCTGCTCCCATCTGCGTCCTTTCACGTCAGCCTCTGCATCGCCAGCTGGCATAGCCTCTATCAAACCAACTCTGTCGCAGGATTCAATATCTTGTTTCCAGGGTGTAACGTGCATCCATCGTACCAAATTTGCGTTACTCTTAACCATAAGACTATTGCTGTAATCGCTCACCCATGATGGAACCGACATTCCCACAGAAGGCCATTCGTTACTCGTGCGTTGCGCATAACCTTTCATCATAATGACACGACCATTCAGGTAAACCATTCCCTTTTCAAATTTAGTCTTTCGGAAACCTGTGCGAATGTTCACTTTTTCAACCGATATATTATCAATCAATAATTCACTAGAAACAGTATATAGATAACCATATCCCCAACTCCAAAAATTCAAGTTGTTTAATACTTTGGACGCTTTTAAATCCTTCATTTCATTAGCCAATAAAGTATAAGAATCACTCAAAAAAGAAGCTACTTCTTTACCTTCCATATCTATTACACTTACTTTCAACTGTGCTTTAATAGGCTTTGTAAACTCATTTTTTACCTGAGAAGAAACATTTACAACAGCCTTTTTTTGAGCGATATCAAAATCGGTAGCATAAACATAAGTACCTGTTGTGCCTAAAGTAGAAAACAACGGAAGCGTTTGATAGGCTTTTGGTTTAATATACAGAAATACGTTTTTTGGAATTCCACCATAATTCGCATTAAAATTATTGTTGTTCCATTGGTATCCCTGACCAGTAAGTTTCTCTTTGTATTTCCAATCATTATCAGTTTTTACTGCAATGATATTTTCTTGCGGATACGGCTTTAAATATGAAGTCAAATCAAATCCAAAAGCCATAACACCATTTTCATGACGGCCAATAAAAGTTCCATTCACATAGATCTCACCCATTTGGCGAACGCCTTCAAATTCGATAAAAACCTTTTTATCATTGGAATCTTTCGGCAATTGAAATGACTTTCGGTACCATGCAATCCCAGTTGACAATCCGTATATATCATTTTTAAAAGCTTCAGACTGATTCCAAGCGTAGGGCAAATTCACATTTGACCATTTTTTATCATCATAAGTTGTCTCTTTGGCTTGCTCAGGATCGCCTACATTTAATTTCCAGCCGTAATCAAAATTGTACTTAATTCTGTCTGGTTCATTATTCTGTGCACTTGCAATATTGACAAATACTACAAGAAGACTAAATGAGTAAAAAATTCTTTTAATGTTCATTATTCAATTGTTATTTGGTTTAGGGTTAATTCTTCTTCAAAAATCCAAATTCATCAAAGGCATCAATTTAGATTAATAATTTAGGCTCACAAATATAGATAAGCCCATAAATCTTGTGTTATCACCATTTGACAATACCTATCATAATAAGACATAACGGCTGAAAATGACACGAAATGTCAATATTTGATATGGAAAAAAGGAAACTATCCCTTTTTCCTTTTACGATACTCGCTTGGAGAACTTCCCATTGTTTTTCCAAATATTCGGGCAAAGTAAAAAGGGTCGTCAAAACCAACTAGCATGCTGATTTGATTGATTTTCATATCCGAAAAATCGAGATAATGGCAGGCTTCCTGAATTTTTAGGTGGATAAGATAATTTAGCGGAGAATACCCTGTTTTGCTTTGAAACTTTGCGGAAAAATGCGAAGTCGAATATCCTACATAATCGGCTATTTGTTTTAAGGTCAATCTTTTTCGAACATTTTCACGCATAAAATGAATGGCATCATCTACCATATCAAACTGCTGCAATTCAGGTTTATCAGTATTGTTCGAGCGAAAAACTCCTAAATACTTTAATGAACCCAGAAAATAAAATAATGCAGTAATACTAAAATCTAAATTTTCTCTACTAAATCCATTCTTTAGTGTAAAAAATATATCTTCGAATAACTTAAAACGATCTTCAATTCTGGAATCTTTTTCGGCTGAAATAAGCAACGGTTTACGAAGCCCTTCAGCAAAAAAAACCGCTTTTTCCCCATCGAAATGACACCAATAAATAGTCCATGGATTTTTTGCATCGCTTCCGTAACTATGCGCTTTTTCTTTTGGCAAAACAAAAACTTGGTTGGCTATTACTTTTTGAGTTTGATTGTCCAGTTCAAACCATCCCTCACCTTCAATACAGTAAATTAAGATATATTGTGATGCTTCTTCTTTTTTTCTTCTCCTAAAATGAAACGATGCTTTTGGATAATAACCAATATCTGTGATATATAACAGCGAACCTAAGTCAGTTTTCCTGAATTCTTCAATAATTGGAATTGGCAGAACGAAGGCTCTTTCTCCCGTAAATCCTTCTTTAATTTTAACCATAATTTCACTGTTTTTAATCCAAATCCAAATTACATATATAATCACAAGTTTTCACTACAAATCGTAAAATAATCCAGTAATAAAATAAAATACTCCATATTCGCATCAAATTATTTACTCTAAATTGCATTATTTTTTGTTAAAGAAAAATACACTCGCCAACAACCTCCAAAATAAACCTAAACAATTAATGCAATTCCTTTAAAAGGCATTATATTTTCAAATCCCCTCTATGAAAAAAAATAAATTCTTTAAAGTGCTGGCAATAGCGACACTTATATTTTGGAATAGTGCCAATAATTTAATTGCACAAAACAATTATGCTATTGATATTACGGGTTCCAGGTTCGAACCCCTCCTCGGTCATCTCGATTTAGGTGGACACAACATAAAAGGTGATACTATTGGCGTTAACAGTTTTTATATCGAATACAACAAAAAACCATTTATTCCGGTTGTAGGTGAGTTTCACTTTAGCCGTTATCCGCATCAATACTGGGATGAGGAATTAAAAAAGATGAAAGCCGGCGGTGTTACTGTCGTAGCCACTTATGTCTTTTGGAACATGCATGAATTTAAAGAAGGAATCTTCGATTGGACTGGTGATTTGGATGTGCGCCATTTTACAGAACTATGTGCAAAAAACGGGCTGAAAGTACTAATGCGTATCGGACCATTTGCTCATGGTGAAATACGAAACGGCGGCCTTCCCGATTGGCTTTACGGCCGACCAATCGATGTGAGAAGCAACGACAAGGGCTATCTTTTTTATGCCAACCGATTGTATCAGGAAATTGGCAAACAACTGAAAGGACTTTTGTTTAAAGACGGAGGACCAATCATTGGTGTACAATTGGAAAATGAATACCAACATTCTTCAGCTCCCTGGGGATTCACTTATCAGGATGCTCCAAAAGAGCGAACGGCGGCTAGTCGCGACCGTAAAATTGTACAAGACGGGGTTGGCATCAACGACATGGGCAACGAGTTTGCTGATGTTGGAAAAGATCACATGAAAACCCTCAAGCAATTAGCGATCAAAGCGGGACTTATCGCACCTATTTACACAGCTACCGGTTGGGGCTTTGCTACCATTGTCGAAAAAGGATCCATTCCTGTGATGGCCGGATACGCCTACCCTTTCTGGACACCAAGCAATAATCCTTCTCCTTTTTATCTTTTCAAAAACATTCAAAAGAATCCGGATTATTCGCCTGTAAGTTATGATGTAAATCTCTATCCTTCATTGGCAGCCGAATTGGGAACAGGAATGGCTGTTACCTATACCCGAAGACCAAGAGTAAAAGGAGAAAGCTTTTTACCGATGATGGTTCGCACCGTTGGAAGTGGTACCAATGGTCTTGGATTTTATATGTATCATGGAGGTACAACGCCTTCTGTTGGCAATTACTTTCTTGCCGAAGGAGCAGGACTACAGAACAAATCATACGATTATCAGGCTCCAATAGGTGAATTTGGAAATGTAAGCAGCGGCTATTACCCTTTAAAACTGATCAATTATTTTTTAAAAACATACGGTAACGATTTGGCACCATTATACCCAATTTTACCATCTACAAATGACAGTATTAAGGCCGAAAACACCAAAACATTGCGCTATTCCGTTAGAAGTGACGGCAACAGAGGCTATTTGTTCATGCATAATTTTCAGGATCATATCGTGATGAATGACTTGAAAGATTTAAAAATTAATATTACTACCAAATCTGGAATAATATCTTTTCCAGAAACCGGAACTTTTACATTAAAAACAGGCAGTTCAGCAATTTTTCCATTTAACGTGAATTATAATGGTTTGGAAATTCGCATGGCTACAGTACAACCTTTTTGCCGTTTTACCAATAAAGGAAAACATTACAATGTGATGACTACAATTGATGGCATTACTCCCGAAATAGTTTTTAAAGGAAAAATAAAAATCACTGGTACAGGAATAAAAACTTCAATGCGAAACGGAAATACTATTGTAGCTTTTGCTTCAGACAAAACAGGAGATTTTCAAGTAAATGGCGTTTCATTTTTGATATTATCGAATAATGATGCCAAAAATGCTTACCTATCCGGCAAGACCGATGATGAAAGGCTGATCATCAGCAAAGCATTGATATTAGAAGATGGCGATCAATTATCGTTAATCACCACAAATCCTGAAAATATTGATTTGGCAATTTATCCCGCTTCCGCAAATGTTAGTTCGAAAGAAGGAACCGTGACCAAAGCCAAATCACAACTAAAAAATAGCAGCAAGTGGCAAGTGAGTGTTCCGAAAGTAAATCCTTCCATCAATTTGATTAAGGCTGATAATAGTCATTTTGTACTAAAAGCTGGTAGTCTAGATTTGTCCAAAGTAAATGATCTTTTCATCACTTTCGATTATCGAGGAGATCGAGGCATTTGCATGATGAACGGGGAACTACAAACTGATGATCTTTATACCAGTAAACCATGGACAATTGGGCTAAAAAGATATCAGGAAGCCTTAAAAACAAACGACATGTATTTTCATTTTGTTCCAATGGCGAAAGATGCTCCCTATTTAAATTATCTTGAAAAAGAAGTCCTACCCGACTTTGGCACCAACAAAAGTTTTTTAGAAATTAAACAACCAATTATTTCGATAGAATACAAAGTAAATGTAGTTTTGGATATCAAGTAATAGTTGCTAAATCAATTTTACTGTGTTTAAAATAGCTACCAAGAAATATCAAAACAAATCTTCTTCTATTTAAAATAAAATCAATAATTCCATGAAAAAATATATTTATATCTGTCTCCTTTTGACGTCATTTTTCTCCCTGAGCAGTTTTAAAAATGACGAAATAAATCTGGCGGGCAATTGGCATTTCGAAATGGACAGACAAGATGCAGGTGTTACTGAAAAATGGTATAATAGAAACCTTTCGGATAATATAAAGTTACCCGGATCTATGGCTCAATTCCTAAAAGGAGACGAAATCACTTTGAAAACAAAATGGACAGGTTCTATTTATGACAGCTCTTTTTATTTTGTCCCAAGATTAAAAAAATTCCGTGAACCTGGTAATATCCACATTCCTTTCTGGTTAACTCCTGCAAGACATTATGTTGGTGTGGCTTGGTATCAAAAAGAAGTAAACATTCCGTCAAATTGGAAAGGAAAAACTATTATGCTTCATTTGGAAAGAGTGCATATTGAAACCAGAGTTTGGATCAATGATAAAGAAGTTGGACTTCAAAATTCGCTGGTTGTACCTCATGTTTATAATTTAACTCCTTATCTCTCAATCGGAAAACAGCGCATTACGATACGCATCGATAATAGAATCAAAGAAATCAATGTTGGCCCAGATTCGCACAGTATCACTGACCACACACAGGGAAACTGGAACGGAATAATCGGTAAAATAGCTTTGGAATCCTTTTCCCCTGTTTATATTGATGACATCCAAATTTATCCTGATGTAAAAAACCGAAAAGCCAAAGTAAAGATTACGGTTAACAATGCTACTCAAAAAGCTTTTGATGGAAAAATATCTATTTCAGCAAAAAGTTTCAACAGTCCAATATCCGACCAAACTCAGGAAATCACAAGCAACGTAACTGTAGCCAAACAGACTGAAAACAGTATTGAACTCGAATTACCTTTCGGAAAAGGAATGCAGACTTGGGATGAATTTGATCCTGCGCTTTATCATCTCGAAGCAAAGCTTGTTTCCAAAGAAGTCAATTTTGAAAAAACCGTTCAATTCGGGATGCGGGAATTCAAAATTGAAGGCAACCGCTTTATGATTAATGATATTCCCGTAGTGCTTCGCGGAACGGTTAACAATTGTGAATTTCCGCTGACTGGCTATCCTGCAACAACTGTCGAAGCTTGGGAAAAGATTTTTAGAACTATCAAATCTTATGGATTAAACCATGTGCGTTTCCACTCTTGGTGTCCTCCGGAAGCCGCTTTTATCGCCGCCGATAAAATTGGACTTTATTTACAGCCCGAAGGCCCAAGTTGGCCCAATCACGGCCCAAAAATTGGTTTAGGCCAGCCTGTAGATAAATTTATATATGACGAAACACTTCGTATGGACAAGGAGTACGGAAATTATGCTTCTTTTACGATGTTATCTGCGGGGAATGAGCCTGCTGGAAATCAAGTGAAATACCTTAATGAATTTGTTGATTTTTGGAAAGCAAAAGACAATCGGCATGTTTACACAGGTATGTCTGTTGGTGGAAGCTGGCCAGTTGTTCCCAATGCCGAATATCAGGTTCGCGGTGGCGTAAGAGGCTTGAAATGGGAAAAAATGCCAGAAACCGAATCGGATTTCAGTGCTGGAATTGCTCCGTTTAAAGTTCCTTTTATTGCCCACGAAATCGGTCAATATTGCGTGTTTCCAAATTTTGATGAAATCAAAAAATACACAGGTGTTTACAGGGCAAAAAACTTTGAAATGTTTCGCGAGGATTTGGCCGATCACCACATGGGAAATCAGGCAAAAGACTTTTTGAATGCTTCGGGCAAGCTTCAGGTATTGTGTTATAAAAACGAAATCGAAAAAATGCTAAGAACACCCGGTTTTGGAGGTTTTCAAGCTTTAGGTTTACAGGATTTTCCGGGACAAGGAACCGCTTTAGTTGGAGTTTTAGATGCTTTTTTTGAAGAAAAAGGATATGTTACTGCCAAAGAATATTCCCGTTTTTGCAATCAAACAGTGCCTTTGGCGAAGATTTCAAAATTTGTTTATAACAACAATGAAACTTTCAAAGCCGAAATTGATCTTTTTCATTCCGGAAAAACTCCTTTAAATAATGCAATAATCAGTTGGACTGTCAAGAACGAAAAGGGAAATGTATTGGCTTCAGGAAGTTTCGATCCTAAGACTTACGAAAACGGGAATGGACTATTTGCCGGAAATATAACTTTTGCTTTAAGCGAAATAAAAGAAGCCTCAAAATTAAATCTTGAAGTAAAAGTTAACGGGACAAGCTTTGCCAATGACTGGAATTTCTGGGTTTATCCTGAAAAAAATCCAGAGAACACCTCCACAGTTTATTACACAACAGTTTTGGACGATAAAGCCAAAGAAGTGTTAGACAAAGGTGGAAAAGTATTCTTGAATGCTGCCGGAAAAGTGGTAAAAGGAAAAGAAGTTGAAATGCATTTTCTTCCTGTATTTTGGAATACGTCCTGGTTTAAAATGCGTCCCCCGCATGTTACAGGAATGCTAATTCAGGATAAGAGCCCTGCTTTTAGCGATTTCCCAACGAGCTTTCACAGTGATTTGCAATGGTGGGATATTCAAAATCGCTCACAAGTCATGAATCTAGAGGATTTCCCAACCGATTTTAGGCCACTAATCCAACCTATCGATACTTGGTTCATGAACCGCAGATTAGCTTTGGTTTTTGAAGCACAAGTTGGAAACGGAAAAATCGTCGTTAGCAGTGCCGATATTGGTCCTGATGTACAAAATAAACCCGCAGCAAAACAATTGTTTTATTCGCTTCAAAAATACATGAATTCAGATCAATTCAATCCAAAGAACAAATTGGATTTTGAAACTATCAAAGATATTTTTACCACTCCATCCCGTGAAGTGTTTAATACTTATACCAAAGACAGCCCTGATGAATTGAAACCGAATTCCAATCAGAATAAGGTGAAGTAAATTATAGATAGTTGTAAATGATTTAATCAAATACTTATAGTTTTTAAAATAAGTAAGGAGTTAAAATATTGTTTTTCGATATTTTGACTCCTTCTTAGTTAATTATGGCACCAAATGGTTTTGTTAAAATCAATAATTGGATCTCACCGTTTTTCCAAATCGATGGAATAATCCTATTTATAATTCAAGAACTTTTATATAATTTTACAACCTATGTATGAAATATTTCAAAAATATCTTGACGAAAAAACGACGCTGACAAAAGCCGAATCAGAACTTATAAAAACATTTGCAATTATTAAAAAATTGCGCAAGCGACAATACCTGCTGCAGGAAGGTGATATCTGGAAATATGATGCTTTTATTACACGTGGTTGTTTACGTACTTACTCTGTTGATGAAAAAGGAACTGAACATGTAAATAGTTTTAGTATCGAAAACTGGTGGACGGGAGACAGAGAAAGTTTACTATTTCAACAGCCATCCCGCTTTAATATAGACGCTATTGAAGACAGCGAATTAATATTATTTACACATGACAATTTTGAGTTTTTGTGCAAAGAAATTCCAGCCTTCAATAATATGGTGAATGCTATATTGCAAAAAAGTTTTATTGCAGCTCAAAACCGAATACAGGCCTCGCTTAGTTTTACAGCCGAAGAAAAGTATCTTAATTTCATAAGTAAATATCCCGGATTTGCTTCAAGGATTCCTCAAACCATGATTGCATCTTATCTTGGAATGACACCGGAAACATTAAGCCGCATAAGGAAACAAACAGCAAAAAAATAATCAATACATCAGGGAGCTTTTCAGCTCCTTTTTTTATACTCCATTCAAAACACTTGATCTATATCAAGTTTTTACTTATTTCTAATCAATACCCAGGTTTTACATTCTGCGCAATTTTGTAATGTTCAAAAGAAACAATATTAACATTATAAAAATTAGAAATCATGTCAAAAACAATTTTCATTACAGGTACAAGTACAGGCTTTGGTAAACTTACAGCTATTACATTAGCAAATGCAGGTCATTCAGTAATTGCAGGAATGCGCAACACAAATGATAAAAATGCTGAAGCAGCAAAAGAACTTTCACAACTTTCAAACATTGAAGTAATAGATATTGATATTACAGATGATACTTCAGTAAAACTAGCCTTTGAAAAAGTAATTAATAAATACGGTAAAATTGACGTACTAATCAATAATGCTGCCGTAAGCGGATTTGGCTTATTAGAAGGTTATTCAATCGATCAGATTAGTAAAATGTTTGATGTAAATGTGTACGGAGTACTTCGCACTTATCAGGCTGTGCTTCCTTCTATGCGAAAAGAAAAAAATGGTCTTATCATCAACATTACTACTGGTGCAAGCGGTCATACACTTCCTTTTATGATTCCTTACATTTCTTCAAAATTAGTGGTAGAAAGCATTACTGAAGGTTTACAGGATGAACTCGCTGATTACGGAATTGAAAATGTTAGCATTCAGCCAGGTGTATATCCTACAGAAATGAATAACGGTTCAAAAGCTGGTATTCATGCTGATAAACAGGAAATCATAGATCAATATGGTGATGCCGCTTCAGAAAAATTCAATGCATTAGGAGCTGCACTTTTTGGAAAAATGGCTCAGTTTGAAATGAATCCACAAACTATTGCTGACGGAATACTTGAATTGGTTACTATGAAAAAAGGAGAACGTCCTCTTCGTTTTCCACTTGATGCCATTGCTCAAGGAACAGATAAAGAATTTATTGAGGCACGCGCTACTATTAAAGCAAAATGGCTGGCAGCTTACAGTAATTAATTCACTTAATAAACAATTTAAAATAACATACGATATAGTTAGATCATGAAAACAAATAATAAAACAAATCAGAAATTACAAGATTCTGCAATTGCTTTACTGAATTTAGTGCTGTTCTTTTCAGCTTCAGAAAAGGCAGAAGCTCAAAATAGTGCTAATATAGTTGGTATAGACCACGTAGGAATAAATGTGCCGGATCTGAATCAGGCGATAGGATTTTTTACCGATGTACTGGGTTTTTCTCCCGTTACCACATTAGGACCTATTCCGTTGGATGACGTTTGGAAAAAAACAAATCATATGCAAGCCGCAACGGGTCCGGTTACTATAAAAATGATACAAGCGGGCACAGGTGCTAACATTGAATTATTCGAATATAAAGATAATAAAGGCAGTAGTCAACATCCCGGAGGAGATGATATCGGAGCAAGTCATATTTCTTTTTATACCGATGATATTAAGCAAAGTGTTGATTATTTGAAAAGCAAAGGCGTTCAGTTTCTTGGCGAACCGTTTCTTATGCCATCAGGTGACACAGAAGGCGAAAGTTGGGTCTATTTTTTAACACCTTGGGGTTCTAAAATGGAATTAGTATCCTATCCCAATGGTAAAGGTTATGAAAAAAACAAACCTGCTAAACTGTTATGGTCGCCTAAAAATCCACTTGGAAAATCAAATTTATCCCAAAATAATACGGAGATTTTGTCTGAATCAGCAATTCGTAATTTAGTTAAAGAGCATCTTACTATATGGAACGAAAAGGATCTAAAAAAGCGTGAAGCTTTAATGAAAAAAGTTTATGCTGATGCTATTGAAATGGTAGAGAGTCATTTTATTGCAAAAGGTCATTCCGAAATCAACGGATTTATTGATGGGTTGCATAAAAAAAATCCAAATTCCAGATTTTCTCATATCAAAGCTATTGATGTCAATCATAACATAGCACGTCTTTATTGGCAAAATGGTCCGTCTGAGAAACCTGATGCCGCAACGGGAATGGATCTTTTCATTTTTGAAAATGGAAAAGTAAGTCGCTTGTATGTTTTTGTTGACGATAAAAAATAAATAGCATGGAAAAGATTTTGCAAAACGGGACTTCGACAAGTCATGACAAGACCCAACCGACAGCTATTACAGTGAGCGCTTATTACAAAGTTCATCCAAACGACAGACAAACTTTTATTGATGCCGTTATACCGGAAATGATTGCCGCAAATCAATTGGAAGGTTGTATTTATTATGCCTTTTCACAGGATCTTACCGATGAAAATACTTTCCATCTCCTGGAAGGATGGGCAGATAAAGAAGCATATGAACGTCACGAAAATTCAGAAACATTTTTAACAGCTTTAAGTACAGTTGTAAAAAATGTACAAATACTCGATCGTCAGGGAGTTCGTTATGATATTTCTAAAATTCATATTGATGACCCTAGAGGTAAAGTATCTTAAAATAAATCCTCTGTAATTAGAAATTTTATTGCCGGAGGAGATTCCTGCTCCTGTTAAAATAGTGAATACATTTCTTTTTTTTTTATTATAAGTTTGGTTTATTATTTCCTCATGTTATTCTTTCATGTTGCGATTTATATAAACATTCCTAAAACAAAAACTACAACTTATTTAGGGTTGTAGTTTTTGTTTTACCTGCTTATGATTGTGGGCACGAGTGCGATATCCGACAGCTGGATTACTTCGTCAGTTCACTTTCCTAGTGTGCAAATCAGCCATTCGTTTATTTGGTAATGTTATCCAAAAAACAAAAGAATAACATATAAAAATCTTTTTAGAGTGAACTACGCTCTATGTAATTGAATGGATTACGCACGATTTTCTTTTCATTGTTCAGGACAAGTTCGGCAGCTGTTTTCCCCATTTCCTTAAAATCAGTACTGATTACGGTAATTCCCAAAAGAGCTTTCAGGTGAGTATCATTGTATGAAATCACCCCAACGTCTTTTCCCATAACCAAGTTTTTATCCTTGATTTGTTGAACCAATTTGACAAGATCATCCTCCTCTACAGTTATATATGCCTCCTTTGATTCGAATTCAAGATCATTGTATATTTCGTCCAAAACTTCGAACTTAAAATTATTTTGCCTGCAAAATTCCATGAAACCTTCAAAAATCCCTTCCGGATAAGGAAATACCGCTCTTGTTGGGCATACCAAAATTATCTTACTATAGTTCTTTAGTTTTTCAACGGCCTGTGTAAGGGCGTGTATAATATCTTCTTTATAATTCTGATAGATTCCTATAAATTTCCCCGAGATTTCCAAATAAGGATTGTCCAGTACAATAAGTTTTTCTTTGGGGATGGTTCCAATGGCTTTCAGAACTTTTGGTGTATGATTTATATAGAGTTTACCTTTGCTTTTAAAGTGTGGCATAACCACAAAATAATTAAAATTGTTAATGTTTTTTTTCAGCGCATTAACAAAAAGGTCTTCGTCAAAATAGTATAAATACAGATCAACACGTGCCTTATTACCCATAGTATTGACAAAGGCGTCATAAACTTCCATTTTATAGGAGCTAGGCTTATTTATCAGAAAGAAAATATCAATATTAGATTTTGATTCTTTTTTCATCGCAAAAAAACCTACCCCCATAACAGAAAAAATCAAATTGTTTTCCCTTAGCGTTTTGTATGCTTTTTCGATAGTATCCCGAGACAATGAATTCGAATCACTAAGTTCATTTATGGATGGGAGTTTTTGCCCAGATTTTATTTTACCTTTTTCAATGTCATTCGAAATGCTATCTGCTACTTGAATATATTTAGGAACGCTAGATTTTTCCTTTATGTTTATTTTAATATCTTCGATTCCTTGTGCCATTTTTAAAAATAAAATTTATTATAGCTGATGCTACTATTTGTATATCTAATCTGGATAAAGCTTTCTTTTTAAAGAAAAATCATTTAGGTACTCCAGTTATAAAATTAGAAATATTTTTGGTAAAAAATCATTTAAAATGAGGCTTTTTTTAGTGCAAAACATTCAAAAAAACATCAAGCTATCATACGCAGATAAGGATCAGGTAACATATCCGTACGATTGGATTTTTCAAATGATTCGGATACAAAACCATCTTTCCATTAAGCCAATTGCCCAAATCTGCTGTTGTAGAAGTTATAAGCCGTTTTCTATTTGTTCTTTCGCCACTCTTTCAATGTTAGCAAAGTTTTATTTTTTGGATTGAAGTATTTTACTTCAAAAGTTTTTTGGTCTACATAATAATTGAATTCTTTATTACCCGCTTTCACTTTAATCCAATAATAACTTTTTCCAGTATCATATGGAGATTCTAAAATGGAAGTTGAAGACCACTCTTTTTGATTTTCTGGAATTTCCATCAGTAAATCCATAATCTTTGCTCTTTTTTCATTATCGATATTACAAATTTCGCAAATTTCGAAGTTTGGATTTCGTGTAGGAAAAAAAATTTCATTCAGTAGCGGTTTATTTTTTTCAAGCTCTTCAACTCTCTTTTTTGTCCATATGTAATAAATAAAATGCTTTCTAGATTTATCATCTCGAAGATTATATTTATACGTTTTAAGGGCAGAAATTTTATCACCTATGCTTTCATAATAATTCCCAATCGCATAATAATTCCCATTCCAATTACCTATGCTGTCAATAAATGACTTCGCTGTTTTGTAATCCTTTAATTTAACATAATTTGAGGCATAAGCAATTGCAACATCGCCATGCCGATACTTTTCAAAATCTAATTCCTTAATTGATTTATCATATTTTCCAATTTTATAGAATAACTCTGCTCTCAAATAGTGCAAACTACTTTCAACATTAGATTTTATTTGTGATTTATATTTATCTGTTTCTTTTCTATTTGCAATTAAAAAACTGTCTACTTTAGAAATCACTTTTTTGGGGTTACTTTCGGATTCTTTGTAAAGCTTAATTAAATGAACATCAAATTTTCTGAATTCATTAGAGACTTTATCCATTTCTTCGTGCATTCTTTCGTGGTCATCTTTGCACGAAATAAAAGTAAGAAGCAATAAAACTATATAAATAAATTTCATAGTGCTTATGGTAAAATATTCATAACTTATTCACAATCAATACAAACCAACAACTATATATCAAAAACAGAAAAGATTATCGCTACTTAGTCACAGTAGTTAAACAAATATAGAAACAATCCTTTTATTACAATTTATTAAACAGCTTTTAACTTCAAGCACCCGAAACTACTTCCCATACTGTGAAGGGCTACAACCGAAATACTTAGAAAAAGTTCTTGAAAAATTGGAAGGCTCAGAGAAACCCACTTTGTAAGCGATTTGGGATACGCTTAGGTCTGAGTTTTTAAGAAGTTTTTCTGCCTCATTCATTTTAACCTTGATAATAAATTCATGAACGGTATTACCGCTTATTCCTTTTAATTTACGGTAAAGTTGTCTTTGACTAATACCTAAAACCTTGGCCAATTCCTCCGAATTAAAATCGGTCTCCTCAATATGTCGCGTAATTTTCTCAATCACTTTTTCAAGAAATTGATTGTCTAAATCGGGTACTTCTTGCTGCAACTGATTGATTTCTTTGATCCCGGCAAGTCGATTTTGCAATATCATTCTATTTTCAAGGACGCTCTTTATTTGGGCGTTTAAAACATCTACATTAAAAGGCTTCATTACATAGGCTTCGGCACCTAAATTATAGCCTTCAATTTGATCTGTATCAGAACCTTTTGCCGTCAGAAAGATTAGCGGAATATGCGATGTGTTTTCATTGCTTTTTAGCTCTTTCCCCAAAAGCGTTCCTTCCATTTCGGGCATCATAATATCCGAAACAATAATATCCGGAATGTATTTTATAGCGGCTTCAAGTCCTTTTTTCCCGTCATACTCCTGTATCAAAAAGTAGTCTTTACTCAGCTCTTTTTTCAAATAAATTTGAACATCTGGATTGTCTTCCACAATAAGCAAAGTCGGTTTTGAATTATCAGAATCGGTCGAAACAATTTCCTCATGACTCTCATTTTTATAACCATTCAAGGAAATAGATTCTGCCGAAATTGAATCAATAAAATCCTCTTCAGCAACTTGGTAAGGCAGATCAATTAATAATTTTGTTCCTTTATTGGGTTCACTTTCAATGGAAATAGTGCCATTCAAAAAAGCGATAAGATTTCGCGTCAGCGACAACCCTATCCCAGATGAATAGCCATAAAAAGGGCTTGCTCCTACTGTATTGAATGGCTCGAATATTTTCTTTAATTCCGATGCTTCAATCCCTACCCCATTGTCTTCAACAACAATTTTTATACTTGACTTTTCCTCATTAAGTCCTGCCGAAAACGAAATTTTCCCACCATCCGGTGTATATTGAAAAGCATTGGACAAAATGTTAATGATAATCTGTTCCGTTTTTTCAAAATCCAAATAACAATACGTTAATTCTTCGTCTAGATGAAGTTCAAATTTGATATTCCTTTTTTCGGCTATAAACTGAAAAGTAGCGTAACATTCTTTTGCAAAAGCATTAAAATTACGGGAACTGACATTTAATTTTAACTTCCCTGTTTCTGATTTTCGGAAATCCAAAATTTGATGAATCAATTTTGTTAAATTCTTTATATTCCGATCAATCATCGAAAAATATAATGCTTTGTCTTCGGGTGCTACTTTATTGTCTTGAAGTCGTTTCAATGGATCAACTATCAGCGTGAGCGGCGTTTTTAAATCATGTGAAATATTGGTGAAAAATTCAATTTTTTCTCTGGTTAAAGCCTCTTTTCTTTCGGCATTCAATCGTTCCTGTTTGATTTCATTTTTTAAACGATCTCTGTATAAAATTTCTTTGAAAACCCAATATATGCCAGCGACCACCATAAGCAAAAACAAGGTTCTGAACCACCAGCTTCCATACCAAGGTGCACTTACATCAATATTCAGTTGGGTAATAGGAACATTACCCAAATTTGAGACCAATCGCACCTTGAAAGTGTAATTTCCCGGAGGTACTTTATTGAATGAAATTTTATTGTTCGTTGTTTTAATCCAATTGTCCTCATAGCCCTCCAATTTATACTCATAAACTTCTTTTCGGGAATCGCGATAATTGAAGGAAGCCAACTCAATTGCAAAACTTCTGTTTTCATAATCCAATTGTATGGATTTTGTTTGGGACAAAATCTTGGATAAAATAGGCTTCCCAAAAATAGTATCCATCGGGATTACTTCTTGGTTTGAAACATACAATGATCTAAAAATCAATCTATTTGACTTCGAAATCGTTTTGATATCTTTTGGATTGAAGGTTACATATCCGTTTTTGGCACCAAAATAAATAATATTGTTTTCTACATCTTTATAAAGTGCCCTTTCCAAAAAACGCCAGGAACTGTACTGATCCTTTTTTTGGTAATTTGAAATTTCACCTGAATTAGCATTAATCCTTGAAATCCCTTCTTTATGAGCAATCCAAATATTTCCTTCATTATCATCGGTGATGGCGGAAATATAGGTGTTTGGTATTTCAGATTGCAATTGAATATTTTCAGCCTGCGTCGGATTGGAATTTAGTTTAATTTTATACAAACCTTCACTTGTTCCTACCCAAACAGCACCATTCTTATCTTTATGAAGTGCATAAATTATACTTTGAGAAATCTTCTTCTTTATAGCAGAACCTGAGCGAAAAGAATTAAATGAAGTATCATTAAAAACCTCTCCCTTATTATTTATAGTCAACTGAATCAGTCCATTACCTTCTGTGGCCAACAACAGTTTATTTTTGTCAACAATCAGAATATCCATAACACTGTGATTACTGATTTCCTTCGCCAAATCATAAAAGACAACAGCCTGATTTGATAAATTAATTCGGGCGATTCCGTTATACAAACCCACCCATAGCATATCATTCCCAAAAGCCTCTATCGCAAATACCGACCAGGTTTTCAATTTTGAATACAACACCTTGTTGATGATTGATTTAATTTGATTTGTATTTGGATTATAATATTCCAACCCATTTACGCCACCTATCCAGATACCTCCTTTGTTGTCCTGAAATAAAGTCCGCACCTGATCAATTTTACTATTCGATCTATAAAAAGGATGATTGTAATTTATTCCTTGACTATTGTAGATAAGAACACCTTCATCTGTTCCCAACCAAATCTCATTTCTTACCTTAAGTATAGCCCTAACACTGGCTAGTTTGGTTTTACCGCTTTTGGAAATATAACTATAATGAAGTTCAAATGGATTGCGGTTTGGATTTGCTTTATAAATATCACCTCCTCTGGTTCCAAGCCAAATGATATTTTCATCATCAATAAAATAGGTCGTGATATAATCGTCCAACAAACTTCCCGGCTGGCTTATATCAGCGACATAATGAAATTCCTTTCCTGAATCAATATTTTTTGAAGTCAACTGATGTGACGACAGATAATAGCGTTTTCCGTTAACGACTCTATCTTTATTTAATTCGTTGGAATTACAATTTAATTTTGACAAAATAACCTTTGGAACACCTTTAGAATCAACAATGCTGAAGGTATTTAGCTGGTAATTAAATCGGGCGTATTTATGATCGAATGTCAAAAACCAAAGTCCAAGTTTATTGTCTGAAACAATATTACGAATCCTGTTATTAGGTAGTGATTTACTATCTGCAGAGTTGCGATAGTAATAATTGAATGTTTTGCCATCATATCGATAAGCTCCATTCCAACTCCCAAACCAAATATATCCTATGGAATCTTTGGCAATACCATGAATGGAAGTACTGGGATCTATATCCTGACCAGAAATTTTTTCGAAAAAGAGTTCCTGTCCCAAACAATTTAGTCCAAACAAATTGCTGAGTACAAAATAAACCAATACAAATCCTTTTCTGTACATCGCGTCCTTTAAATTACTATTTAAGTGAATCGTAAAATTATACTAATATTTGAGTTATGCAATCAGGAAACATAACACATCCTAATAAATGTTTTTTATACAGTTATTTCTCTACATAGTCTAAATTTCTATTCATCAAATAAAAAAAATAAATAAAAGTCTTACGTAAATATTTCGCATTTTCATTAATCATGTCTCCGTTTTATCTGAAAAATTCAATTCTGAGACTATGAATAAAAGTTTAGTAAAATAATTATTAACAATTTCTTGATACTTTTTTTAACAAAAAATAAACACGTAATTATCGTCAAAGCCTCATAAATACAAGGTTTTCGTATTACAAACTATACACTTAATAAAATGTGATATCCATATTTAATTAAACTTTTTTTTATGTACACTGCAAAAAAAATCAAAAATCAGGATACAGCAGGATACAGTTAGAATTGAAAAATTTTAGGTTTGAAAAGTTAATTATTCCTAATTATAGTTAAATAAGAGTTAAATAAAGTATAAAAATTTCGTTCCCAATTTTAATTAGTTAATCAAATCGATGAAGAGAAAATTACACCATTATTTATTTGTTTTTTCATTTCTGGCTCTATTCACCAATTGTAGTTCAGATGTATATGATGAATACTATGACCGCCCTGATAATTTGGAACCTCCAATCTTTCAACAATTGGAAGCAAAAGGTAATTTCAAAAACCTAACATCTTTAATAACCAAAGCTGGTTATAAAGATATCCTTGGGAAATCAGGCTATTGGACTATGCTTGCGCCAAATGATGATGCTTTTACTAAATTCTTTCAAGAACAAGGTATCACTGATGTGAGTAAAATAGATGATGCTACTGCATCAAAAATTGTTAGATATGCATTAGTTTACAATGCATTTCGTACAGAAAGAATGTCGGACTATCAGTCAACAATAGGCTGGGAAGTTGATAATGCTTTTAGGAGAAGAACTGCATTTTATGACGGATTCGTAACTAAAACAATCAATGGGCAACCTAAAGTAATCGTAGGTTCAAACCGAAACAATTTTAATGGCTCGAATTATTATGTTGCTGGGGACAATAACAATAAATACATCAGTTATTTTACACAAGAGTACTTTGCAGCAAAGAATTTAAGTTCTTATGATTTTAATTATTTCTACCCAAGTGCTAAATATACAGGATTTAACATTTTGGACTCGGAAGTTACCGAAGCTGATATTGTAGCAGAAAATGGAATTATTCACGCGACCAATAAAGTGCAATTGCCATTAGTTAACTTGGATCAATATTTAGAATCAAAGCCACAATACAGTTTATTTCGTGATATACTAGAAAAAAACCTAGTTACATACCCTTTTAACCAGGATGCTACCAATGCATACCACAATTTCACCGGTAAATCCGACAATGTATATGTAAAAGTATATGACCAAGGGTTATCATTTTCGCCTAACAATGAAAATTATTTGAAACAAGCCGATAATGACGGACAAAGTCAGTTATATACTTTAATTGTTCCCGAAGATGCAGCTATGCAAAAATTCATTAATGAAATTTTATTAAAAAACTACACCTACGATAAACTTCCAAAATACATTTTTCAAGATTTGATCAATGCCCATATGGTTCAAAATGCCGTTTGGCCATCAAAAGCCGCAACATACAATAATGCTTTGAATGAAAACTTAAGATTTAATTTCAATAGTGATATTACAGAAGCCAAAATTTTGAGTAACGGTTTCTTTTTTGGTAGTAAAATAGTCCAAAAATCAAATTTGTTCTATAGTGTTTATACTTCCGCTTACTTAGATCCTAAATATACACTTGCGACTAGATTATTTAATGATGGTTCGGGATTAAAAGAAATGATAAGTAACATTAAAACGAAGTACACTTTGTTTTTACCATCGGACGCAAAACTTCGAGCACTTGGATATGATTACGATATAAATCATTCCTATTGGGTATATACCGACCCGGCAACATCAGTAGTTGCCACGGGCGGTAATGCCAGAACTCGCTTACTGCGTATTCTATATAATGGCATAATTCCAACTCCAAACAATGAATTGAATAATTTGTCCGGATCAGGAATAATTCGTTCAGGAGAACAAGATCTTCCAGGAGAATATATCAAATGGAACAACAATAAAGTATATGCCGCAGGAAATGAATCAGGGGGGACTACTGTTAATGTAACTGGTTACGAAGACCAACAAAATGGTAGAACTTATTATGTTGATAATTTACTTCAATTTACAGAAGAACCTCAAGGATTAAAAATCAAACGTTTGTCTGAAACTGCAGGTTCTCAATATCTTTCATTTTTCAATTACCTAAAAAACTCACTAATATATGATGCAGCATCAGGTAAAATCCAAGGAGTTGATTTAGGAACCTATTACACTTTTATAGTTCCAAATAATGCTGCTATTGCAAAAGCGGTTGCTGCCGGAAATCTCCCTGCATCCCCAACAACAACACTGCAAGGGGAAAAAGATTTGATTGCTGATTTTATTCGCTATCACATTTTAGTAAACAAAACAGCCTCCGATGATGGTTTTACAACCGGTCAGGTAGAAACCCTTAGAAAAAATGACGGAGAGAAAACTTACATAACTGTTCAAAGTACACCGGGAACATTATCTTTTGTGGATTTGAAATTAAATAAAGCTAATTACATTCCGGCTCAAAGCAACAATTTAGCAGATCGATCTTTAATTCATTTAGTAGACAATTACCTCACATATTAAGAAATAAAATGAGACAACAAATTACAAGTATAATATACCGTTTAACATTTGCCATTATTATTTTGGCTGCCTTTCCGGTTTTCTCACAGCAGGGTAATAAAACATCTTTAGTTCTTCGTGGCCAGATTTTAGATTCTAGTGATAAGCTACCAATTCCTGGGGCAACAATTGCAGAACAAGATGCTGAAAATCGTACAGTTAATGGTACAGTGTCCGATATTGATGGAAATTTTGCATTAAAAATCAAAAATCCAAATAACAAATTGTACATATCTATGATAGGATATACTTCTAAAAGAATGCCTATTAATGGAAGAGAATCTATTAAAGTTATGTTGGTATCCACTATAGAATCCCTTAATGCTGTAGTTATTACTTCTGAGAAAAAGTCAGATAATGGTAGTGGATTGAAAATTGCTGACCGAGATAGAACGACGAGTGCTGTTACCATCAATGCTGCAGAATTAGCTTATACTCAGGCTCCGAGTATCGATGAGGCTCTACAGGGACGTATGCCTGGGGTTGATATTACCGCTACTAGTGGTGACCCGGGAGCAGGTATGCAAATCAAAATCAGAGGTACTTCTTCTATTACAGGATCTTCAAATCCTTTAATTGTAGTAGATGGGATGCCTTATGAAACTTCAGTTCCAGCAGATTTTAATTTTGGTACTGCCGATGAAGAAAGTTATTCGGCTTTATTAAATATTGCTCCTACTGACATTGAAACAATAACCGTATTAAAAGATGCGGCCGCTACTGCGGTATGGGGCTCGCGTGCCGCCAGTGGGGTATTATTAATCACTACCAAACGTGGAAGTGTGAGCACACCAAAAATTACTTATACATTTAAAGCTACATATTCAAAATTACCTGAAACAATTCCTATGTTGAGTGGAGATCAATATTCCCAATTGATCCCGGAAGAATATATGAATAGAAACGGAGTTCCATTGAATACTTTAAATGTCAAAGAATTTCAATACGACCCTTTGGATGTATATAATTTCAAGAACTATGGACAAAACACGGATTGGGTAGGTGCTATTTCGCAAACGGGTTTAACGGGTGAACATAACCTTTCTTTACAAGGAGGAGGAGAAAAAGCAAGGTATTATTCTTCAGTTGGTTACTACAATTCGAAAGGAGTTACTAAAGGTACCGGATTAGAGCGATTAAACGGTAGATTGAATCTCGATTATATTGTTTCTGACCGTATTCGCTTTAAAACTGATATATCCTACACTCATACCGTTACGGATCGAAATTATGTAAACAGTTTTAATGATAGTGATGGAGACCTTTTGCGTGGGGTTGCTTTTACCAAAATGCCAAATATGAGTATTTACGAATATGATGAAATGGGGAATTTAACACCTAACTATTTTACACCTGCTCAAAATGTTCAAGGCTTATATCCTAAAACTTACAATCCTGTAGCAATGGCTGAACTAGCTACAAATCAACAAATAGGAGACCGTATTGTACCGCATTTTAACTTGCAGGTCGATATTATTCCTAAAATATTTATCTCTGTATTTGATTTGCAATTTGATTATAATACTACCAAATCCAAATCATTTTTGCCTCAAGATGCTACAGGACGCCCTTTTACTGAAACAGTTGTAAACAGAGCCTCTGATGCCGATGCTGGAGAATCTAGTGTTTTAACAAAAACAAACTTTATTTATACGCCAAACATTGGAAAAAATCAGACATTACAAGCTTCATTGCAGTTGCAAACCAACGATTATAAATATACAACTCATCAGGCAATGACATCCAATACGGCTTCGTCTTTATTGACAGATCCATCAGTTCCATCAAGAACCCAAAATTCTGAATTATTTTTATACACAAATAATAGTCAGGCTAGAAGTGTTGGAGCATTAATAAGTGCTCAATACGGTTTATTGGATCGTTATCTTATTAATGTTGGTTTGCGTGGAGACGGAAATTCAAAATTTGGTCCGGAAAACAGATATGGTTTATTCCCTTCGATATCTACACGTTGGAGAGTCTCTGGAGAATCATTTATGAAAAAAGCGAAATGGATTGACGATTTAAGTCTTAGAGCCAGTTACGGGGAATCTGGTAGGGCACCAAAATATGATTATCGTTATTTCAATATATATAGAAATTATACTACCGACTATTTAGGTCTTTCTGGGGTCTTCCCAGCCAATATCGAATTGAGCAATTTGCGTTGGGAAACATTACAAGGTACCAACTTAGGTTTCAATTTACAGATGTTCAAGAAAAAGGTAACTATAGATCTGGATTTATATAAAAACACAACCAAAGATTTAATTTTTCCAAATGTCCAAATTAGTACTGTTTCTGGTTATAATACATTGGATCAAAACGTAGGGACATTAGAAAATAGAGGATGGGAATTAGGAGTTTATACTACTCCTTATAAATCCAATAAATGGAAAGTTGATTTCAACTTCAATATTTCTAGCAATCAAAATACGGTAAAAGAAATCTCTGAATACTTTCAAACTGAGAGTGGAAATACAGACAAAAATGGGGAATACAAACGTTTCCTTCAAGTTGATAATCCATTTGGATCATTTTATGGATACCGTTTTAAAGGGGTATATAAAGATCTTGAAGCAACAAAAGCAAAAGACGCCAATGGCAATAAAGTTGTGGGGCCCAACGGACAGGAAGTATTTATGCGTTTCAACTACCCTAATGTTGATTATGTATTTCAACCCGGTGATGCTATGTATGAAGACATCAACCATGATGGAAATATTGACAGCCGAGATGTAGTGTATTTAGGAAATAGCAACCCTAAATTCGTTGGAGGTTTTGGACCGAATATAAGTTACAACAACCAATTTAAGTTGCTACTTTATTTTACTTACAGATTAGATTACGACATCATTAATGGTACCGATATGAAAACTACTAATATGTATGACTGGTCCAACCAAAGTACGGCTGTACTATCAAGATGGCGTAATCCAGGTGATGTAACCAATATGCCTAGAGCAGTTTACGGAGCAGGTTACAACTGGCTGGGTTCTGATCGTTATGTTGAAGATGCTTCTTTCTTACGTTTACGTTCTATTACATTCAACTATACCTTCAACAAAAACTTCATAAAAAAATTAAGGTTAGAGGATTTGAATTGGTATGTAACGGCTGACAATATATACACATTTACAAAATACAAAGGACAAAATCCAGAGGCGAATATGAAAGGTGGGGATATTTTTGCAATAGCAGTTGATAATGCCAGTACTCCGCCAACAAGACGTTTAACACTAGGGCTTTCTGTTCGTTTCTAATAATATACTTTGAATTATGCAAACTAAAATAAAAACAATCTTAGCAATTTTCATACTCTTTGTCTCTGCGACATCTTGTGACAATTATTTGGATTTAAAACCTCAGGATGGAATCGTTCGTGAAGAGTTTTGGAAAACTAAAGAAGATATACAGGCTGCTGTTGTCGGAATTTATTCCTCTTTGTTAAACTCTCCTCCTGGAGTAGCCGGTGATTTGCCTATGTCTGAATACTTATTCATCTACGGAGAATTAAGAGGAGATATGATAGCTCCTGGTGCCAATGTTACCGAGGATGAAAGAGATATGATGAATTCCAATATTATCCCCGCTAATGATTTAACAAGCTGGTCTCCTTTTTACAGAACCATTAATTATTGTAACACAGTAATTGATCTTGCTCCAACTGTAAAAGATCACGACCCGACTCTAAGTCAAGATCAATTAAATCATTATCTTTCTGAAGCTTTGGCAATAAGAGCTTATCTGTATTTTACATTGGCTCGTACTTTTAAAGATGTGCCTTTAAAATTAACAGCTACATTAACCGACGTAGATAATTTCCAATTAGCCGCTACTCCTCAAAAAGACATTTTTGCTCAAGTCATAAAGGATCTTAAACAGGCAGAAGCCTATTCCGTTCAAAGTTATGGAGATCAAGCATCAGACAAAGGACGCATCACTCTTTATGCTATTGAAGCGATGCTTACCGATGTGTATTTATGGACCGATAATTATCAAGAAGCGGTAACTGCTGCTGATAAAGTAATTAATTCCAATAAATTTAAATTGATACAAACTGGAAGCAGCACTTGGTTTAATACAGTTTATGCCAAAGGAAATTCAGAAGAAAGTATTTTCGAATTTCAATATACTACAAGCAATTTGGGTCCATTCTACAATATCTTTTCACTAAGACCTGAATTTTTAGCTTCAGCTAATGCTTTAGAAGATGTTTTCGGAATTGACTTTACTAATCCTAACAATAAAGATATTCGAGGAGAATATGCTTCAATTGTACCGGGATCTAACCAGATTTATAAATTCATTGGACTAGATAATAACACCCGAAAAGAATTACAAACCGCAGATACACACTGGTTCGTATATCGTTATGCTGATGTGTTGTTGATGAAAGCCGAAGCACTTGCTGAGTTGAACCAAGGAACCGAAGCCCTAAAAATTATTGAGGACATTCGATTAAAACGTAAAGCAATTGATATGACAGCTCAAGTTGCAGATCCTGGAAATAAATATGATGTGATCAATTACCTAATGGATGAACGTGCACGTGAATTTGCATTCGAAGGAAAACGCTGGTTTGATATTCTTAGAAATGCAAGAAGAAACAATTATGCTCGAATGGATATATTAATTGATGCGGCTATCACAAATGCTCCGGCCGATCAACAGCAAACAATTAAAGCCAAACTAAAAGATCCAAACAGTCACTATTTACCAATCAATACGTATGAACTTTATACCAATAGAGCACTTGTACAAAACCCGTTTTATAAATAAAAAATAATAAGTCATGAAAAGAATACTAAGATTACCTAGATTATTGAGACTTACTTTACTATTTTTTATAGTTCTGGCGTTTCAAAATTGCACTGAGCAAAAGATAAAAGAAGGTACAGATCAAACAGTAAATATAACTGACTATCTGAGACAAAATGAACAATATTCGATGTTTCTGGAAATTCTGGATTTAACGAATTATGCTTCATTCATGAATACTTACGGCACCTACACATTATTCCTTCCAACCAATGAAGCGGTTAAAGCATATTTAAAAGATGTGGGGGCAAGTTCTTTAAAAGAAGTGCCTATTGAGGATTTAAAAAATATTGCAAAACTGCATATTTTAGATCAAAAGGTAAATACAACTGATTTTACAGATGGTAAAATTGCAACTCCTAGTATGTATGGACAGTATTTGATAACAGGAGCATCCAATATAAACGGAATTTCAAGTATTACTGTTAATAAAATTTCCAGTATTGTTGCTTCAAACATCGAAGTAGGAAATGGAGTTATACACGTTATTGACAAAGTAATGCGTGTTGCCGACAAGACTTTGGCCAAAACTATCGAAGACAATCCTTCATTATCACTTTTTACCGAAACCCTAAAAGCAACAGGATGGTACGATAAGTTAAATGTACCTATTAACAAAGATGATAAAGAGAAAAACTATCTTTCTGTTTTAGCTCAAACAAATGATGTTTTTAAAGCTGCTGGTTTTAATAGTTTAGCTGATTTAAAAAAGAGATACAGTCATTTGAATGATCCAATGAATCCAAAAGACAGTTTAAACCTTTTTGTAAGCTACCGAATTTTACCAAGATTAATGTACCTAGCTGATTTAGCAATAACGCCAGCTCTTGAAACTATGGCACCACTCGAAGTAATTAGTGCCAAACTAGATAAAGAAACCATTTTATTAAACGAAGAAGTCTTTAATGGTGTATTGGAAAAAGGTTCATCTGTTAACAGAGACCTAAGTGATATTACCGCTTCTAATGGCGCTTTACATCTTGTAGATGCAAACTTTGCGATCAAAAAACGTTTACCGGCACCTGTTTATTTTGATTTTTGTGACCAGCCTGAATTCCGAAAGTTAACTTCTATTTTTAGAACTGCCATCGGAGGAAGACAATCATTGGCAAAATCTCAATTTTCAGACGTTACCTGGGATGGGACTGATGTCATTACTTATTATAAAGATCCTGCAAATGGCGGAACAGTTGGTTTTGGATGGCACGGAGATTGTCTCGAAATTAATCGTTTAAGAGATGGAAACGTTCAAAACATTGCTTTTAAAACACCGGTAATCATTAAAGGAAAATATAAAGTTTGGATTTCTTACAGAGCACAAACTACAAAAGTAGGACTTGTAAAAGTGTTTTTTGACGGAAAAGAATTACCAAGACAAATTAATATGCTTGAATTTGTGAACACTTCTTCTATACCAGAAAGAGTGTTAGAATCTCAAGGATACAAGCGACATGTTTCCCCTACCAGCAGCAAAATGAACTGTAGATTGGTTGGAACAATAGACGTAACAACGACTGCAAGACATACGTTAACGCTACAAAGTCAGTCGGCGTTCTCTGCTCAAGCTTGGTTTGATGTTGCCGAATTCCGTCCAGTAGACATGGATCAATTATATCCTAAATTTCAAGCAGGTGGAGATGGTTTTGCACCGATGCCATAATTCTAAATTAAATCGAAAAACCCAATCACAAACTTAATTAAGTAAAAATGACTTTAAAATTAAAATATAAAAGACTTTTAGCTACCGTTCTGGCGGTAGCTTTGGTCTCCTGTTCTAATCCGTGGGATGACCGCGAAAATAATGGTGACTCAAATTTGGATCAAAATCTAAGTGAGGCAATCATAAGCACACCAGAAACATCACAGTTCGGACAATTATTAGTAAAAACAGGCTATGACAAAATTCTGTCTGCTTCCAAGACTTATACTGTTTTTGTGCCTACAAATGAAGCAATGAGTAAAGTAGATCCTGCCATTTTAAATGATGCAGCTGCTGTTAAAAAATTTGTAGAAAATCATATTGCGTTAACCGCGTACTCTTCGATTAGAAAAAACAGCGAAGAGAAAATTTATATGTTAAGCACTAAATATTTAACATTCAAAGGCAGTACAACAATTGGAGATGCTACCATTGTAGGCGCTGATCACTATGCAGCGAACGGAGTCTATCATATCATCAATAAAGCCCAAGCTGTAAAACTAAATATCTGGGAATATGTCAATTCTATGAAAGGAACTTCAGCCATGAGCGATTACTTGTTGAGCTTAAAAGAAATTAGTATTTATAAGGCTGATATTGCTGCAAAAGCAACTGCAGAACCAGGTTTTCTTTCTGATTCTCTATCTAATTCCTATCTAATGAATGTATATAATTTGAATAATGAGAAGAATTCATATACATTCTTTCTAATGGATGATGCCGGTTATACTGCCGAGGTTGATAAAATGAAGCCTTATATGACTATTTCCACTTCAACTATCCCAGAAAAAGATTCTACCGCAATTTATTCCAAATATTTTACGGTAAGAGATATGGCTTTCCCAAAAGCATATAAAAAAGAGGAATTGCCGGCAAAACTAACTTCACGTTTTGGTGTTGAATTTGATGTTGACAAAACACAAATTGTTGGTGAGCCAATTGAATTGAGTAACGGTATTGTTTACCGAATGAAAAAAGTTAATATTGACCTTAGTAAACGTTTGATTCCAACCAAAATCGAAGGCGAACGCAATTCCGGTTTTAGCCCAATTGATCTGAGATCTAAAGTTTTATATCGCGACAGAATCGATCCTGCAGGGGTATTATTTAATGACATCATGGTAAGAAATCAGGGAGTATCATTGTTTACATTGATTTATCAAACACCAGTTTTATACAGCACAAAGTATAAAGTTTACTGGAGAGCTATCAATGACATGCAAACTAATGTTTTTCAACAGCGTTTGCAGATAGGAGGAAAAATTAAGCTTGATGGTAAAATCTATACATTCACTAATCCTATCATGTTATTCCCTTATATGGATGTGCCTGTAAAAAATTACGACCCGGTTTATATAGGAGAATTCACTCTTGATAAGGCTGGTAATATATTTACTTCTCTTATAGCTGCCAATACAACTACAGATGGGAATAACACCCTAACACTAGATTATTTGAATTTTGTTCCTGTCGTTAAATAAAAATAGATTATGCTAAAAATTATAAAACTTACATGCTTGGTAAGCATTTTATTTGCTGGAGGATTTAATTTAGAATTGTACGCTCAAACAGCTAAAGACTCAACAGCAACTGTTGCTCCTCAACCACAAAAAGACATAAAAGGAATTGTAGTGAAAGGTGTTGTTAAAAGTGCAAGAACCAATGCAGCTATATCGGGTATAAATATCTCAGTTGAAGGGTTTTCGGCCTCTATCACAAATGATGATGGTAGCTTCAGCATTAAAGTACCAAATTTAAATGCCCTCCTTACCATTAGTGGGCAAGATTATCAAACCAAAGTTTATGCCATTAGGAATAGAAAATCAGAAATAGAAATCTTTTTAAACGAAGCTTATTATTCTCCAACCTACTTAGTTGGAAATCTACCAGCTGGAGATAAAATGCAATATGATAATACTAACGCAACAAGTGTTGTCAACTTCAAAAAAGATCAGTGGTCCAATCCGGTGAGCGAGTCTATTGGAGGATTTCTTCAAGGAAAAGCAACGGGCTTAACCAGTGTTAGAAATTCGGGCACACCAAATTCAGGTGCCTACCTGACTTTAAGAGGTTTTAATTCCTTGTACGCTACCAATAGACCTTTAATCGTTGTTGATGGTATGATTTATGAAGATGACGATTATGGATCCGGTATCATAAAAGGCTATAGTTCTTCTCCCCTTACAAACATTGATGTTAAGGATATTGAAGACGTAACTATTATTAAAGATGGGACCTCCTTATACGGAACCAAGGGAGCCAATGGTGTGATAAATATTACAACCACTCGCGCTTCTGAAGTTTCGACTAAAATAGATTTCACGATGTACGGTGGATTTAATCAAGCTCCTCAGCAACTTCCATTGTTAGGCAGTGATGCTTATAGAACTCATATTTCCCAATTAGAATCTACCCGTGGTTTATCCTCCCAAGAAATTGCGAACTTACCATACATGAATGATAATGTAGGCTCTGTAGGATATTATAAATACCATAATGAAACCAATTGGCAAGATCAAATTTTAAAATCCAGTTATAATCAAAACTATTTTCTTAAAATTCGAGGAGGAGATGAAATTGCAAAATTTGGTCTATCTGTTGGATACTTAGATAATCAAGGAGTTGTTGAAGGCACAGGATCAAAACGCTACAGTACCCGTTTGAATGCCGCTTTACGATTAACTGAAAAATTGACCGTTGACGCAAATCTTTCTTTCATAAATAATGAACAAGATCAATGGGATCAAGGTTCTATAGATACAAGTCCATTATATTTGGGATTGACTAAAGCTCCTATTTTAAGGTATAATGAGGTTAATGATGCCGGAGAAGTTTCGCCTAATTTTGCCGATGTAGATTATTTTAATGTAAGTAACCCGATGGCTATTTTCTCTAAAGGGTTTGGAACAAATAAAAATTATCGCTTTTTTGGAGACTTAAAATTTAATTATGCTATAAATAAAGCTTGGAATATCAGTTCAATTGTTGGTTTGACTTTCAACAAAGAAAGAGAAACGTTCTTTATACCAGATGCCGGAGTTGCTGATATTATCTTACCAACTGATATCGGAAAAAACCGTTCAGGTAGTGAAGTTCAAGTTTATAATGGTCTTTATACCGATACTTTTGCAAGCTATCTAAAAAGCTTTGAAAATGACCATAATTTAGATGTTCGATTTGGATTTAGAAGCCAAAGCAACAAATCTGAAACTGATTACGGATTAGGTTATAATTCGGCTACTGATGATTTTACAAGTGTAGGATCAGGTTCACCTTTATTACGTCAAATTGGAGGTTCACTAGGTGAATGGCATTGGTTAAATATGTATGCAAATGGAAATTATAACTTCCGTAACAAATATTTTTTAACAGCCAGTTATGCTGTTGATAGTTCCAGTCGCTTTGGTGATGATTTAGAAACAGGTAATAGTAAATTTGTTTTGATGAGTTCAATTTCCGGAGCTTGGTTGCTTTCTTCAGAAAATTTCATGAAGAACATGAAAGATATCGATTATCTTAAACTTAGACTTGGTTTTGGTACTAGCGGAAATGATGATATAGGTAATTATACTGCACAAAGATATTATGTTTCCCAAAACTTACTTGGAATGCAAGGTTTGGTTCGTGATAATATTGGGAATCCAAACTTAAAATGGGAAACAATTTCTAAAAGTAATTTAGGTATCGATTTTGGATTGTTCAAAGAACGTATCAATGCTTCTATCGACTATTATGTCAATAAAACAAAAGATATGATCGTTTATGAATCTATCAGTAATACAAGTGGATTTGATTATGTAGCTTCAAACAGTGGGGCAATGCGTACATTCGGAACAGAATTTTCATTGAATGCCCGTGTTATTAATTCACCCGATTTTATTTTTGACTTTGGTTTTAATCTAAGCCATTATGAAAACAAAGTGCAAAGTTTACCAAGTGGTGATATTCTTACCCAATTTGGCGGTGCTACTTATTTAACCTCTGTTGGTAAAGATGCCAATTTATTTTACGGATTAGACAGCAACGGAGTTTACAGCACAACTGCAGAAGCCAATGCTGATGGATTATCAAGACGTTTAACAAATGGAAATTTAGTTCCTTTTGGTGCAGGTGACATGCGTTTTAGAGATGTAAATGGAGACAAAGTTATTGATAATAAAGACCGTGTGGTAATTGGTAATCCAAATCCGGATATAATGGGTAGTTTCAATGCTAACTTTACATACAAACGATTTAGTTTACAAGGGCTATTCAATTTCTCTGTAGGTAATGATCTTTACAATGGTGTGCGTTACAATCTTGAAAAAATGAGTGGTTACGAAAACCAGAGTGTTGCGGTTGCTAATCGTTGGAGAGCCGAAGGACAGCAAACAGATATGCCAAAAGCAGTTTGGGGTGATCCAATGGGTAATTCCGAATTCTCAGACAGATGGATTGAAGACGGTTCTTACTTAAGATTGAAAACATTAGTATTGGGTTATGACTTCAAAGTAAATGAGGCGAAGCATGTTAAATATATCAAACTATATGCAACAGCCAATAACTTATTCACAGTTTCCAAATATCTTGGATTTGATCCTGAATTTAGTGCCACTTCATCCATTTTTGGTCAGGGAGCTGATATTGGTTTAGTTCCTCAGTTTACTAGTTACCAACTTGGGTTGCGTTTAGGACTTTAAAATTATTTTTTACAACATAGAGAACAGTAAGATGATAACAACAATCAGAACAAAATCAATAAAATCGGCCAAAACTTTGTTATGGATGATGATACTATTATTTAGTGTTACCTCCTGCGAGGAATATCTGGATGTACAACCGGAGGACAAACTTGCCGGTGATCAGGTGTATCGAAATGTATATGACGCCGATGCCGCAGTTATTGGGATATATGGAAAATTTATGGGGCTGGCTGAAAAATATGTGATGCTAAATGAAATGCGTGCAGACCTGATGACAACCACATCTAATTCTAGTCCTTATTTAAAAGAACTTTCGGAACAAAATGTTTCGGAAGGTAACCCATACGCAAATCCAAAAGATTTCTACACAGTAATTCAAAACTGTAATGATGTGCTTAAAAATTTCAATATTATGCTTTCTGCTAAGAAATTTACACAATCACAGTACGATCAACGCTATGCAGATGTTGCATGTATTCGTTCTTGGGTTTATTTGCAATTAGGAATTCAATACGGTAGTGTTCCTTATATAACAGAACCAATAGAAACGTTAGATGACGTTAGAAATATTAATAAATACCCAAAACTTACTTTTAATCAACTTCTTGATGAACTTGTTAAATTTACTGAAGGTCTGACTTACAAAAATTTATATGATCCTTCAAGCAGTCTGGTAGTAACTGTCGATGGTTACAACACCAGTAAATTCTTTATCAATAAAGAATGTTTAATGGGGGATTTACAACTTTGGAAAGGCAATTATCTTGAAGCAGCAAAACATTACAAAAATGTAATGGAAACGGGTACTCCAACAAATAATTTGGATATGTATAGAGTAAAATTTGCCGAGGTCGTAACACATGAAGATTTGGCAGTTGGTTACTTAAGAAATTCCGAAATGGATGCAACTACATTGGTAGATAGTAATACACAGGGTTGGAGATCTATTTTTGGCAGAGATAGAGATGTATTATGGAATACAGAATGGATTTGGTCGTTGCCTTTTGATAGTGATTTTGCACCTAAGAATCCATTTATCGATATTTTTTCAAAAACAAGAGGTCAATATTTAGCTAAACCCTCACAACGAGCTATCGCACTTTGGAATAGTAATACACAAAGTAACGGTTTCCCATATGATGCACGTGGACCAAAATTTACTTATAAAATGGTTGGTGGAGATCCTGTAATTATGAAATACATTTATAAATACGAAGCTGTAGCGGGTACTAATCCTTTTAAAACAGATGGAGATTGGTTTTTGTATCGTGCTGCCAAACTACATTTGCGTTATGCTGAAGCGGCCAATAGGGATAATCAACAAAAAATTGCTTGGGCCCTTTTAAATTTTGGAATACAATCGGCCTATACTCCGGCGGGTTACAATAATACTACAGGGGATGCAACAAATATTAAGCAAACCTTTTTACCTTTTCCATATGATTTTGATGCCCGTCAAGGGGATTTTCCAACATTCAGATCAATTTGGCATCGTGGAGGCGGAATTAGAGGACGTGCCTATTTAGCGGGTGTCGGAGCTATTGGAAATGACATGATTACTACTGAAAACAATATCATTGACGAAGCTGCTTTAGAATTAGCTTATGAAGGAAACCGTTGGGAAGACTTGGTTCGTATTGCTTTAAGACGCAATAATCCGGCTTATTTAGCAGACAAGATATATGACAAATTGAACAAAGAAGGTAACCCTAAAGCTGCTGAAGTTCGAGCTAAGCTAATGAGTGTCAACAACTGGTACTTGCCTTTTACTTGGAAATAAGAATATAACCAAACCATTATATTTTAAATTTTGTACGCAAAAAAACCTTAGAAGTAATTCATTTACAACTAAGGTTTTTTTATTTCTAAAAAAAGGTCGATGAACTTAGAGCAATTCGTTGCTAACTTAACGGTTAACTTTTTACTTCCTTCTCGAAGACTCTCTTACCAATACTTCAGTATTCAAAAAAGTGATTTCTTTAACTTCGTCTTTTTTGAGAGATTTTAAATTTTTGAGAATAATTTCTGCAGACATCTCCCCCATTTTGGCGGCAGGATGTGTAATTGTTGATAAATTTGGATCTATAATTTGAGAAATAGGATCATTATTAAAACCGATGACGGCCAATTCTTCCGGAACTTTAATTCCTCTTTTTTTAGCACATTGCACAGCACTTACACCCATTATATCTCCTGAAGAAAAAATACCATCGGGACGACTTGCCAAACCAAGCAATTGATTACTGGCTCTCTCCCCTTCTTCATACGTAACTGCGGATAAATTAACAATCAATTCATCCTCAATGGGCAAATCATGTTCTTTTAATGCGTCCAAATAACCTCTTTTTCTTTCGTTATACAAATTTCCAAACTCGGCTGTAATATGGGCAATACGGGTACAGCCTTGGTCAATAAGGTGTTTTGTTGCTTTATAACCCGCAGCATAGTTATCAATAACTACTCGAAAAGTATTAAAATTTTTAGGAACCCTGTCCACAAAAACCAAAGGAATATTGTTGCTTACAAATTGGTCAAAATGTGAAGTGTCAAGTGTTTGCATGGCAAGCGAACAAATAATTCCGCTCACCCGGCTGCTGTAAAGTGATTTTGCCATACTCACCTCTTCTTCATAAGAATCATGAGATTGCATAATGATTACATAATATCCCGATTTTTGTGCCGTAATCTCAATACCACTAATTAATGATGAAAGAAAAGGTTGTGTAACAGTTGGTATTAAAACTCCAATAGTATTGGTTTTGTTGCCTCGCAATCCCGCCGCCAAAGTATTAGGAACATATCCCATTTCTTCGGCAGTTTTCTTAACTTTCTTTATCGTTTTCTCACTAATTGTAGGATGATCTTTTAAAGCTCTCGAAATAGTTGAAGTCGCAAGATTTAATCGTTCGGCAATATCATAGATGGTGACATCTTTATTTTCTTCCATAAATTCTATAGATTTTTAATCAAATATATGTTTTTTAGTAAAATTTTGACTTTTTTTACTTTTAAGCCCTCCCTTTTTATTAATATTTCTATACTTTAACATTCTCAAAATAGAATAACTGTTGATAAATCCAACATTTTTTCAGTAATTTACACAATCGGTTGTAATTTACATTATTTATTTTAAACAAAACATTATGTTTACTTTTCAATTTGCTTAAAATAAAAAATAAATTCTCATCCATCTAAAAATAACCAAATATCAAAAAACCAAAAACCACTCTATATGAAACTCAAAAACAGCTTTTGTCTGTCGGCATTATTCTTTCTTTTTTCGATTTCCTCAAATGCTCAGGACACAGCAAAAAAATATCTTTTTCAAGACACTAAATTAAGCTTTGAAGAACGTGTAAATAATCTTGTAAGTCAATTGACACTTGAAGAAAAAGTTGCTCAAATGCTCAACACAGCACCTGGTATTCCAAGACTTGGTATTCCAGCTTATAACTGGTGGAATGAAACACTTCACGGTGTAGCAAGAAGCCCTTTCAAAGTAACTGTTTATCCACAAGCGATAGCTATGGCAGCTACTTTTGACAGAAATTCACTTTTCAAAATGGCCGATTACTCTGCGCTCGAAGGAAGAGCTATTTACAACAAAGCTGTCGCGTTGGGACGTACAGAGGAGCGTTATCTTGGACTTACTTATTGGACACCCAACATCAATATTTTTCGTGATCCTCGCTGGGGACGCGGGCAAGAAACTTATGGCGAAGACCCTTATTTAACCGCTACGATGGGAGACTCCTTTGTAAAAGGCTTACAAGGCGATGATCCTAAATATTTAAAGGCAGCGGCTTGTGCAAAACACTATGCTGTTCATAGTGGACCAGAGCCCTTACGACACACATTTGACACTGATGTAAGCCCTTACGACCTTTGGGATACTTATTTGCCTGCTTTTCAAAAATTGGTAGTCGATTCAAAAGTAGCTGGCGTAATGTGTGCCTATAACGCTTTTAGAACCAAACCTTGTTGTGCTAATGACGAACTGATGGTAAGTATACTCCGCAAACAATGGGGTTTCAAAGGTTATGTTACTTCCGATTGTTGGGCAATTGATGATTTCTTTAAAAATCACAAAACCCATCCTGATGCCGAATCCGCTTCTGCAGATGCGGTATTCCATGGTACCGATTTAGATTGTGGCACCGATGCTTATAAATCATTGGTACAAGCCGTAAAAAATGGAAAAATTACAGAATCACAAATTGATATTTCCGTGAAAAGACTTTTCATGATTCGATTTCAGTTAGGAATGTTTGACCCAGTTTCTATGGTGAAATACGCCCAAACACCAGAATCTGTATTGGAAAGTGGCGAACATAAAGCCCATGCGCTTAAAATGGCACAGCAGTCAATTGTATTGCTCAAAAATGAAAACCAAACATTGCCTTTGAGCAAAAAACTGAAAAAAATTGTAGTGCTTGGCCCTAATGCCGATAACCCAATTGCTATTTTAGGAAATTACAATGGTACTCCAAGCGAACTTAGTACAGTTCTTCAGGGAATTAAAGACAAAGTGGGCAAAAATACTGAAGTCGTATATGAACAAGCTGTCAATTTTACAAATGATACTTTATTGGCTTATACCAATGTAAAAAATCAATACTCATTTGAAGGAAAACAAGGTTTCAAAGCCGAATATTTCAACAATAAAGACCTCAACGGCAAACCCGAAGCGATAAGAACTGAAACCGAACTAAACAATTTCTGGCAAGAAGGGGAAAAAGTTATAGGCAGCATTCGTGCCAACAACTTCTCTGCCCGTTACACAACCAACTTTAAAGCAACAACAGACGCATCAATCACATTTGAACTATCAGCCGATGATGGATATCGCTTTTTGGTGAATGGGAAACAAGTTATCGATGCATGGAAAAAGAATCGTTGGGGAGCAAAAACCTATCGATTGCAAACCAAAAAAGATGCTGTTTACAATCTTGTTGTTGAATATTGGCAAGGAGACGGAAAAGCTAACGTTAAATTAAGCGCCGGAAATTTTGCCCGCACTGATTTTAATGCACTTGTTAACCGCATAAAAGATGCTGATGCTTTTGTTTTTGTGGGCGGAATATCGCCTCAACTGGAAGGCGAAGAAATGAAAGTACCCTACCCAGGATTTAACGGCGGTGACCGTACTTCGATTATGCTGCCAGCAGTTCAAACCGAACTTATGAAATCATTGAATACCATTGGCAAACCTGTTGTTTTCGTAATGATGACGGGAAGTGCCATTGCCATTCCGTGGGAAGCAGAACACGTTCCTGCAATTGTCAACGCTTGGTACGGAGGTCAAGCTGCAGGAACCGCTGTCGCCGATGTTCTTTTTGGTGACTATAATCCTGCCGGACGTCTGCCTGTTACCTTCTACAAAAGCGACAGCGACCTCCCTCCTTTCGTCGATTATACTATGGAAAACCGCACCTATCGCTATTTCAAAGGGCAACCACAATACGGTTTTGGATACGGATTGAGCTACACCACTTTCAATTATGACCAAATGAATATCCCTGAATCATCTGCCAAAGGAAAAGAAGTGCCCGTATCAGTAAGAGTGACAAATACCGGAAAAACCGCAGGTGACGAAGTTGTTCAGCTTTACATCACCAATCCCGACAAATCAATTAAAACAGCCTTAAAAGCGTTGAAAGGCTTTGAGAGAGTTAGCCTGAAACCGGGTGAAAGCAAAATAGTTTCATTCCTGCTTTCGAAAAAAGACCTCTCCTACATCAATTCTAATGGAGAAATCACATCTTTTCAAGGTAAAATCGAAATCAGCATTGGTGGAAGCCAGCCCGATGAAACAGCAAAAACAAGTGGAAACATCATTAAAAAGAGCTTGACTATCTTGTAGTTTAATTTCTTTTTTAGGAGCAGAAACATTTTGCATTTCTTCAAGATTGGTCCCGCTTTTCGTTACAATATCCATGACTGAACCCCAGCCATGGATGATTTCCACTACAATCGGGGCTAAAAATCAACATTCTACTTTTTTAGAAGTATTCAAGGAAAAATCTGCGTAAATCTGCCTGCAAATTTCTTTCGCGCAGATTTACGCAGATTAATGGTCAATTTTTTTATTACCCCCAAATACTCTAATTCCCTTTTTTGTAATCGGCTAGAAATTGTGCCAAGCCAATATCTGTCAATGGGTGTTTCAACAATCCTGTAATAGACGACAAAGGTCCAGTCATTACATCCGAACCTAATTTGGCACAATTAACAACATGCATTGTATGACGAACAGATGCCGATAAAATTTGGGTTTTAAAATCATAATTGTCATACACCTGTCTGATTTCGGCAATCAATCCCATTCCGTCAGTCGAAATATCATCCAATCTTCCTAAAAAAGGAGACACATAAGTCGCACCAGCTTTGGCCGCCAATAATGCTTGTCCAACCGAAAATACTAATGTTACATTCGTTCTGATCCCTCTATCCGAAAAGTATTTGCACGCTTTTATCCCTGCAGCAATCATTGGCAATTTCACTACAATCTGCGGATGCAAAGCTGCCAATTCTTCTCCTTCGCGAATCATTCCTTCATAATCGGTCGCAATCACCTCAGCCGAAACATCTCCATCTACAAGGTTACAGATGTCTACATAATGCTTCAAAATATTATCCGTTCCGGTAATTCCTTCTTTGGCCATCAATGATGGATTTGTAGTCACACCATCCAATATTCCCAAGGCCTGAGCCTCAGCAATGTCATTCAAATTTGCTGTATCAATAAAAAATTTCATTTTAATTTGTTTTATTTCCCCTTCTTAAAAAAGGGTTTTGGTTAGTATTTATTTTCTTAAAATTATTCAAATTCCTATTTTTAAGCGAAAGCGATATTCATTCATTTATCAAAAACGACAAAAAACAAGACGCAAAAAGCCATAACTATAAAGTCCCTGTAGAAACTTATAATTATCCTAAAATGCAAATTTGTAAACTGACGTAAAATATAAAAGAAAGAAGCACTAAACTTCCGGTAATAATAAACTCAATTTGAGCTGGTTTTCTTCTGGAAAAGCCTCAGACATTCTTAAGTTACAGAATGTATTTCGTTTTTAAAACTGATAAAAAACAAGTTAAATCCATCAATTTGTCAAAATCCAAAAAGGTTTTAAATTACGCTTATTGCTAAAAAAAGCGTATCGAGATTTAATCTAACTACAATAAAAAATCCCGATACTGCTTTCATTTCCAACTAAACTAATTAATTAAAGTAAAGTAAATCAGACTTTAACCTTAAATTTTTATCCAATACAACTATACGTATTGGTTGATGATATTTTCAAAAAGTTCTTGTTTACCGCTTTGTAAATTCAACTCTCCGTTTTCTTGAGCAATTTTGTACAAATCAGTCAAACTTAATTTTCCTTCTTCGAAAGCTTTTCCGCTTCCAGAATCAAAAGAACTGTAACGTTGTGTTCTCAATTTTTCATAAGGAGAAGAAGTGATGATTTTGTCAGCTGTCAATAACGCTCTTGCAAATGTATCAGCTCCACCGATGTGTGCCAAGAATACATCTTCCAAATCGGTTGAGTTTCTTCTGATTTTGGCATCAAAATTAATTCCTCCACCTTGTAATCCGCCAGCTTTTAGGAAAACCAACATCGCTTCGGTAACTTCTTGGATATTGTTCGGGAATTGGTCAGTATCCCAACCATTTTGGTAATCTCCTCTGTTAGCGTCTAAACTTCCTAACATTCCAGCTTTGGCAGCTACTTCCATTTCATGTTGGAAAGTATGTTGTGCCAATGTAGCGTGGTTTACCTCGATATTCATTTTGAAATCTTTCTCTAAACCATATTGACGTAAAAATCCGATTGCTGTAGCACAGTCAAAATCGTATTGGTGTTTTGAAGGCTCCATTGGTTTTGGCTCGATAAAGAAGTTTCCTTTGAATCCTTGTGCTCTTGCATAATCTCTGGCTTTTGCCAAGAACTGTCCCATGTGATCCAATTCTCTTCCCATATCAGTATTCAAAAGGGTCATATAACCTTCACGGCCTCCCCAGAATACGTAGTTTTCACCACCCAAAGCAATAGTTGCATCCAAAGCCAATTTTACTTGTCCACCAGCTCTTGCAACAACATTAAAATCAGGATTGGTAGCCGCACCGTTCATATAACGTGGGTTTGAGAAACAGTTTGCAGTTCCCCAAAGCAATTTCACTCCCGAAGCCGCTTGTTTTTCTTTCAAATAGTCAGTAATAGTAGCCAATCTGCTTTCTGATTCTGCGAAAGTAGCTCCCTCTTGAACCAAGTCATAATCGTGAAAACAGTAGTAACCAAATCCCATTTTGGTAATGAATTCGAATGCAGCGTCTGCTTTTTCTTTTGCGGCAGCGATAGCATCAGTTGGTTGGTCCCAAGCAAATTTTTGAGTTCCAGGTCCGAATGGATCTGAACCTTGCCCACAGAAAGTATGCCAGTAAGCAACGGCAAATTTAAAGTGCTCACGCATCGTTTTTCCAGCCACCACTTGGTCAGGATTGTAGTATTTAAACGCTAACGGATTATCAGACTCTTTTCCTTCGAATTTGATATCTCCAATCCCTTTGTAATATTCTTTGTTTCCTAAAATTGCCATCTTCTTTTCTATTTTAATTTTTTGTTATTATTGTTTCTAATTCTTTTTTCCAATTATTGTAAGCTTCCAAATAAGGTGCTGCGTTCTGCAATGGCATGTAAGTCATCACATGGTCATTCTTTGTAATATTCTCTCCAAATTTGTCAAAATCACCATCCAAAAGTCCTGCAGCTCTTGCCGCCCCAACTGAACCTGTAGTGTTGTAAATTTCAATTTCATGACCAATTAATGTAGCCACCGTGTTTGAAAAAATTTCGGAACGGAACAAGTTGTCGTTTCCGGCACGGATTACTTTTATCTCGGTATTGTCATTTTTCATGATTTCCATTCCGTAAACAAATGAGAACGCAATTCCTTCCAATCCAGCACGATACAAGTGTCCGTGAGTATGTTTGTTCAAATTCAGATTCAGAAATTGCGTTCCTACGTTTTTGTTGTTCAACATACGCTCGGCTCCATTCCCGAATGGAATTACCACAAGTCCGTCTGAACCAACAGGCACTTCTGCAGCTTTTGCGTTCATATTTTCATACGAATCCATTCCACAATGATTGCGCAACCATCTGTATTGAATTCCTGCTCCGTTGATGCACAAAAGTTTACCAACAATAGGATTTTCATTGGTGTAATTCACATGCACAAAACTGTTAATCCTTGAAGTCTCTTTCGATTTCAATTTATCAGTTACTGCATACAAAACTCCCGAAGTCCCACCTGTTGCAGCCACTTCACCCGGTTTGAAAATATTCAACGACAAAGCATTATTCGCTTGGTCACCCGCACGATACACCACCGGAATTCCAATTGGAAGCCCCGATTCTTTTGATGCTTTTTCGCTCAATTCCCCTTGATTCGTAAAATTATCTACCAAATCAGGAGTCAATGAACGGTCGATTCCGTAGTAATCCAATAGGAAATCGGCAACCTTGTTTTCTTTATAATCCCACAGAATACCTTCGGATAAACTATTTCTTGTTGAAACAATTTTGCCAGTCAGTTTATAGGCGATATAATCACCCGGCAACATGTATTTGTAGATGTTTTTGTAAATTTCGGGTTCATTTTCTTTTACCCATTTCAATTTGGAAGCAGTGAAATTTCCCGGCGAATTCAACAAATGCTCTGCACATTTCTCGGCTCCGATTTCTTCAAAAGCCTTGTCGCCAATTGCAACTGCCCTACTATCACACCAAATTATCGCATTACGCAAAGCCGTTCCCCCTTTGTCAACTACAACCAATCCGTGCATTTGATACGAAATCCCAATACCTGATATTTTTGAGGCATCGATATTTGCTTCTTTAATAGCTCGCTTTGTGGCGGTACAAGCTAGTTCCCACCAAAGTTCAGGATCCTGTTCTGCCCAATCTTTATGGAAAGCGATTATTTCCATTTCATCAGCAGGCTCATGCAAGGCTATAATTTTTTCTCCCGTGGCAGCATCAACCAAAGCGACTTTAACTGATGAACTTCCAATATCATATCCTATATAGTACATTGTAAAGAATTAAAATTTATAAGGCTAAAATTATATTATTCTTTATAATTTGGATAAAAAAAAGATAAAACATCTGTTTTTTTCTTTTGCGAAAGCTAAATTCCCATATTTCAAAAAAAACAAACAATCCCAACAAATTCAACACCTTAACAACTATTTATCCAAAACAAAGAACCTGTTTTGTATCTACTTAAAGGTTTAAGTAACTTTTTAAAATTTACTTTGATGAAACTCTTTTTACCAAATAAGACATATAAGTTTTTGAAATAAAATCATTACTGTCCAGCAAAAATATAAATGGAGTTCTGAACTCAATATTTATGGCACTTACTGACAGGTCGCTCCTCTGGAGCTTGTCTTTGTCAATTCTCTTTTCTACAAACAGAGCGTCCCAATGGGACTAAAATAGCTCCGTTAGGAGCAAACTGTCTGTAGAAAATAGATGTTTTTTTTAATAAAGCTACAGAGTAGCGACCTGTTGATTATTCATAAAATTTAATCGGACAACAATGAAACAAAATATTTAACAAAAGAACAACATCAAAATTTATAAACGATTAAGGTATTAAGGTTATTAAGCCTTAATGTAGTTTAATATCTTAACAATTTATTTTTAAACAAAATGTTTTTCTGATTTACAGTGCCTTCAAATTTAAAGTCAAATGCTAAAAAATACAGGAAATTGACTTAAATTAGCTCACTACATCAAACACCAAATTATCACCAAAAAATGAACAATAGAATTACATTAAAAAAAATTGCTGCAGAGTTTAATGTATCTATTGCGACTGTCTCCAAAGCATTGAATGACAGTCATGAAATTGGTGCCAAAACCAAAGAAAAAATACAGGCTTTCGCCAAAAAGCATCATTACAAGCCTAATAAAATTGCTTTAAGTTTACTAAACAAAAAGACCAAGACTTTAGGCGTAATTATTCCCAACATCATGAATAGCTTTTTTACTGAAGTTTTTGTTGGCATTGAGGAAAAAGCCAGTGAATTTGGGTATAATTTAATTTCCTGTATTTCGAATGAGTCTTACGACAAAGAAGTAAATACCGTGGAATTATTAAAAAGCGGTACTATTGATGGTTTCATTGTTTCCCTTGCCGAAGAAACCCAAATCAATAAAAACTTTAATCATTTTAAGGAAGCTGTAAACGAAGGTGTACCACTTGTGCTTTTCGACAGGGTTACTGACGAAATTGAATGCGACAAAGTGATTGTAAACGATTTTGAAGGCGCGAGACACGCAACAGAGCACCTCATCAAAACGGGTTGCAAAAAAATTGCATTGGTTTCTGTCATTGATAATTTAAGCGTTGGAAAATTACGCGTTGAAGGCTATAAAAAAGGCCTAAGCGACCACAATATCACAATCGACGAGAAAATTATTGTGAGATTGCATAAAAAAGAAGACCTTGAAACTTCGATGAAAATCATCCTGTCTGACAAATCGATTGACGGTTTATTGTGTTTGGAGGAAAGTTCGGCTATTCAGTCTTTGGAATTGATAAAATCGATGAATTACAAAATCCCGGAGGAAATGTCTATCATTTGTTTTACCAACGGAAAATTACCCCAACACGTTACTCCCACAATAACTACTATAAGTCAGCACGGTAAATATATTGGTGAAATCGCGACAAAAATGCTGGTAGATCGATTGGAAGGCAAATCAGAACCAGAATTCACAACCAAAGTTATAAAAACCAGTCTGATAGAACGAGGAACAACCATTCCGTTGAAATAATTTCTTATCTTGTATAATCAAAATTCAGCCAAATGAAAGATCAACAGAAATACAGCAACAAAACAAAAGCTGCACTTGTTTTATTGATTGTCATGATAATTATACTTTTAAGTAATTTCTACAGACTGCAGAACTCCAAAAAAGCAAATGAGGACATGAATGCAATCTTTAATGACCGATTGGTTGTGGCTAGCTACATCTTTCAATATGCGAATGATCTTCATTCTATAAAAGCAAAAGCATTGCAGACAGAACTCAATGATGCCAAAAAAAAAGCTGGAATTGCAGCATCTATTCAGCACATTCACTCTATTGATAAACTGTATTTGGAAACAGCTCTGACTCCAAAAGAAAAAACATCTTTTGTATCATTTTTGGCTTCTTGCTCCGCTATTGAACTACAGTCACAAAACAGTAATTGGATACAAATAACACAATCTAGCGACCAAGCATTGAAAACGCTGAAACTGCTGTCTCAAATCCAAATTAATGAAGGAAAAGCCAAACTGGCTAACTCCAATTCTATTCACATGGAAAACACAACTTGGGGAGAACTCCAAATTGCATTACTGATTGTGCTAGGCGGTGTTGCGCTATATTTATTAATCGTCAAACAAAAAAAGATTAAAATCAAAGTACCGGAATCGCCAAGTATGAATTAATCGCAACCTCTAAATAGAATAACGCTAACAAAACAATCATGGATCGCGAACAATTTATTTTCTGCCTCGAAGCGGTTTCTGATGTAGAAACAGATGCCATTACCGAAGTAGTCAAAAATCTGGAAAAACTAGCTTTTGAACAAGGTATAGCGAGCATATACAAAACATGCGATACTATCGAAGGGCTTGAAGACAGTTTGAATGCACTACTTTATGATGACCATAATTTCAAAGATTATGAAATCATTTACTTGGTGATGCCTGGCAAGGGAAACAACATTTGCATTAACAACTATTACTACAGCCTTGAAGAAATCGCCGAAATATTTGAAGGAAAAATGAAAGGCAAAATTATTCATTTTGCCAATACAAAAATATTAGATTTAGACGAGGAAGAAGCACAATATTTTTTGGATGTTACAGGAGCGTACGCTGTTTCAGGTTATGGTTCAAAGTACAATAAAATAGCTAGTTGCAGCACTATCGACAAAGCTTTTTTTAGTCTGTGCCAAGAATATGACGATATCGTCGAAATTGTGGAGGAATTACATCAAAAACACTATGCCTTATGTAAATTGCTCGATTTCAGATTATACTATTAATTAACTCTCAATTGTTATGATTCTTTATATCAAAAATATGGTTTGTAACCGTTGCAAAATGGTTGTCAAAGCCGAATTGGAAAAACTCGGGATAAACCCTCAAAAAGTCGAATTGGGAGAAGTTACCATCGACAATGATTTGGATGCCCAACAAAAAGAACAATTGGAACTTATCCTTAACGATCTGGGGTTTGAATTAATCGATGACAAAAAGAGCAGGTACATCGAAAAGATAAAATCCTTGATTATAAAATTAATTCATGAACAAAACAATGATTTAAAAATTACACTTTCGGATTATTTGAGCCAAAACGTGTATCACGATTACTTTTACCTTTCCAATCTTTTTTCGGAAATTGAAGGCACCACAATTGAGAAATACTTTATTGCCCAAAAAATTGAAAGGGTCAAAGAATTGTTGGCATACAATGAATTGTCTTTGGGCGAAATCGCTTTTCAGCTAAATTATTCAAGTGTGGCGCACTTAAGTAATCAATTTAAAAAAGTTACGGGGCTTTCGCCAAGCCATTTCAAAAACATTCGCTTGGGTGGAAGAAAGCCTTTGGATGAAGTTTAGTTCTCCCTAGAGCATAAAGTAAAGAGCAAAAGGCAAAAGGCAAAAAGAAAAGAGCAAAGAAAAAATTAAATTCACATTATTTTTCATCTGCGTAAATCTGCGAAATCTGCGTGCTAGTTTTTTTCACGCAGATTTCGCAGATTCATTTTAAAACTTTACGTCTTTATTCGCAAAACATCTCGATAGACCTAAATTTATCCCCCAAATCTAATTTGCGGTAAAGGCACAAATTCTGTTTCATTAGGCACTTTCGGGAATCTTTGATCGATCCAATCCTGTTTGGCTTTTTCAATTACAACTTTATCAGTATGAACAAAATTCCAAAAAATGAAATGCTCTTCAGGAAATGGTTCTCCTCCAAAAATATAAATCGTGCTGTTTGCACTCATTTCAAATTGGCAAAGGCTGCTTTCCTTGGCTACTAAAATCTGTTTTGAAGTATAAGTGTTCCCGTCATTTTTGACTTCTCCTTCCAAAATATACATCGCGCTTTCCCCGAAAAGTTCTCTACCTATGTTCAAAGTAGCTGCATTGGTACTTTTAATTTCGATTAAATACAACGGACTATAAACAGGAACAGGTGATTCTTTGCCAAAAACTTTGCCGGCAATAAGTTTTATCGAAACATCATCCTGTTGCCATTCCGGTATGTCTTTGGCTTCAATGTGAAAAAAAGATGGCTCAATATTTTCCATTACTTTTGGCAAGGCAACCCAAATTTGCAACCCATGCAAACTTTTGTCAGTCGTTCTCAAACGTTGCGGGGTTCGCTCCGAGTGAACTACTCCTTTGCCTGCAGTCATCCAATTGACAGCTCCCGGTGTAATTTCCATTTCAGTGCCAAGACTGTCCCGATGCAATATCGCTCCCTCAAACAAATAAGTTAGTGTCGATAACCCAATATGCGGATGAGGGGCAACATCCAAATTTTGGTAATCTTTCAGTTTTGTAGGCCCCATGTGATCCAAAAAAACAAAAGGCCCAACGGCACGTTTTTCGCGAAAGGGCAATAACCTTCCCACTAAAAAATTTCCGATATCGGCGGCTCTTTCTTCTATAATTAATCCAATGTTTGACATAATTGTATTATTTTCTGGTTTAAAATTTTGTCAAAAGACAATTCTAAATTAAACAAAAAAACCGCAAAAAGATTAACTTTTTACGGTTTAATACAGGTAATTATACTTTTAATTATTTAGCAAATTGAAGCTCAGAAGACAATTTAATTTCTTCTCCTACCAAAACTCCTCCTGTTTCAAGAGCGGCATTCCAAGTTAAACCAAAGTCTTTACGGTTGATTTTTCCATCAACTGAAAGTCCGATTTTAGTGTTTCCCCAAGGATCTTTCATCAATCCGCTGTATTCGGCATTTAAGGTTACAGGTGCAGTTACATCTTTAATGGTTAAATCACCGTTGATTTGAAAAGTACCTTCGTCGATTTTTTTCACTGATGTGCTCACAAATGATAAGGTTGTGAATTTTTCAACATCAAAGAAATCGGCACTTCTTAAGTGGTTGTCACGATCTCCGTTGTTTGTATCGATCGAATTTACGTCGGCAGAGAAACTAATTTTTGATGATTCAAAATGATCCGCATCATTCTCGATAGTTGCATTAAATGTGTTGAATTTACCTGAAACATTTGTAAACATCATGTGTTTTACTTTGAAACCGATTTCTGAGTGTGTAGGGTCAATTGCCCAAATTGTATTTTCCATTTTAATTAAATTTTAATTTTATTATTTCTTATTTCTATGTTGTTTATAATCTATTATCAAAGAACGAAGCAAAGTTCCGATGTTTGAAGTTGCTGTGCATTGAACTAGTTCAAGAAATTAAATTCTCTTTATTTCAAACCTTCACTATCAAAGAACGAAGCAAAGTTCCGATGATTGAAGTTGCTGTGCATTGAACTAGTTCAAGAAATTAAATTCTCTTTATTTCAAACCTTCACTATCAAAGAACGAAGCAAAGTTCCGACGATTGAAGTTGCTGTGCATTGAACTAGTTCAAGAAATGATTTTAACCTGAACTCGATTATTTTTTTGGAAAAACATTCTCGTCACACGAAGTGCTATTAGATTAAACAATTAATGCTTCTAATTTTTATACTTAATACATATCGTTTGTCATTCCAAAGGAGGAATCTCACACGTATTTATCACGGAATGTGAAAAGCAAATGTGATTTCTCCCGTTGGTCGAAATGACAAACTTTACGGACAATACGTTACCGAAATAAGTAACTTTTACAAAAAAGCCAAATGTTTCCTTTTAGCCCCGACAGAAGTGAAAATCCTCTTGTACTGGTCCCGATAGCTATCGGGAAGTACAAGAGATTGTAGCGAATGGCGGGAACCAATGTTTACAAAAATGCCTTATCTTTCCGCTCCAAAAAAAAAAAACTCCCTATTAAACTATGAAGTTCAATAGGGAGCTGATTACAATTTATTCTACAACTAATTATTGCTTCGCTATTTTTGTTCGAATCTTACTCAAAAACTCAGCGGAGATACCCAAATAAGATGCAATATAATGCTGGGCGACTCTTTGCGGAATTGTTGGGTACAACTTAATGAAATCAAGGTATTTCTCGGTCGCCGTTTTGGAAATGGTATTAATCAATCGGTTTTGTGTGGTAGAAATATTTTTTTGAAGCATTAACCTAAAAAAACGTTCGAATTTTGGCACTTTGGCAAACAACACTTCTTTGTCTTGCGGTGTAAGGAAAAGCAATTCACAATCTTCAAGAGTTTCAATGTACATCTTGCTCGGTTCCCTGTTATAGAAGCTGGCGATATCGCTAACCCACCAATCTTCAATACCAAACTGAAGTATCACCTCAAAACCGTTTTTGTCGATATAGTAATTCCTAATACATCCTTTCAGTATATAAGCTTCAAAATCACAAATCTCTCCTTCCTGAAGAAGATATGTCTTTTTTGGAACCGATTTGTGCTTTAATAAAGAATGGAATATTTCTAACTCCTCTTCGTTCAAAGATATATACCGGCTGATTGATTTATCGATCGCTTCGTTCATAGGTGACAATTTTTCTAGTAAATATAAGAAGCATCGATGACAATCTGATTTCAAATTCTAATATTATTTTATTTAAAAAAACACCAAAGTCATGCAACTCTTTCACAAAAAACTGTAACTAATTTAAGAATTAACTGCGGAACTTTGTACTATAACTTTAAATACAGATAAAATGTCAAGTCTTAAAAACAACATATTTTATATTCCGCTGGAAGATGTCGAGAGTGAGCATTGTGCACTTATTGTCGATAACGGACTGAGCAAAATTAAAACCATCGATTCCCATAAAGTGGAACTCAATAATAGCAGAGCTGTTATCGAAACCTCAAAACCCGAAGCTTTGCCGGAAGCAATTCATGCGATTCGGGATTTGGGTTATGGTGTGACGACGGTCAAGAAAACGTTCCCTGTTCTGGACATGAGCTGCGCTTCGTGTGCGGTTGGCGTGGAAACCGCAATTCAAATCCAACCCGGAATTGTAAACGCTTCGGTCAATTTTGGAACGGCAACCGTAACCCTTGAATATTTACCCAATATGATTTCGCCTAGCGAAATAAAAAATGCTGTTCAAATGGCGGGTTATGATTTACTAATTGATGAAGAAAGCAAACAAGCCGAAACATTGGAAGAGATCCACGAGAAAAAATTCAACCAATTGAAACTAAAAACAATTTGGTCCGGACTGCTTACGGTTCCTGTAGTTATCATCGGAATGTTTTTTATGGATATTCCATATGCCAACGAAATCATGTGGGTTTTATCGACCCCTGTTATTGTTTGGTTTGGTAAAAATTTCTTCGTCAATGCATGGAAACAAGCAAAACATCGTTCGGCCAACATGGACACACTTGTGGCTTTGGGAACGGGAGTTGCCTATATTTTTAGCGTGTTTAATACTTTATTTCCGCATTTTTGGCACGAAAAAGGATTGCACGCACATGTCTATTTTGAAGCGGCAGCAGTAATTATCACTTTTATTCTATTAGGAAGATTATTGGAAGAAAAAGCCAAAGGAAACACCTCATCGGCCATCAAAAAACTGATGGGTTTGCAGCCTAAAACGGTAACTATCATCACTGCTGATAATCAGCAAACCACAATTTCTATTGACAAAGTAAAACACGGTGACATTATTCTTGTGAAGCCCGGAGAGCAAATTGCGGTGGACGGAATGGTAATAAAAGGAAATTCCTATGTGGACGAAAGTATGCTGAGCGGAGAACCGGTACCGCTATTGAAAAAAGAAAACGAAAAGGTTTATGCCGGAACGATTAACCAAAAAGGAAGTTTCCAATTCCGCGCCGAGAAAATTGGTTTCGAAACGATGCTCGCCAACATCATCAAAATGGTGCAAGAAGCGCAAGGAAGCAAAGCCCCTGTCCAAAAATTGGTCGATAAAATAGCGGGAATTTTTGTTCCAATTGTAATCGTGATTGCAATTATCGCTTTTGTATCATGGATTATTTTGGGAGGCGAAAATGGTTTTTCTCAAGGACTGATTGCCTTTGCAACGGTTTTGGTCATTGCTTGTCCCTGTGCTTTGGGCTTGGCCACCCCTACCGCGATTATGGTCGGGATTGGAAAAGGTGCCGAGAAAGGAATCTTGATTAAAGATGCCATTAGTCTGGAATTATCTAAAAAAGTAAATGCCATAGTCCTTGACAAAACAGGAACTATCACCGAAGGCAAACCCGTTGTTACCGATTCGTATTGGACAGAAGAAACTGATGTCTTAAAACAAATTTTGGTTAGTATCGAAAAACAATCCGAACATCCTTTGGCGGAAGCTGTAACCAAACATTACAATGACAATAGCAATGGCAATATAGAGCTAGAACATTTTGAAAGCATCACCGGGAAAGGAATTTCGGCTACTGTAGAAGGCAAAAATTATTATGTCGGAAACAAAAAACTGCTGATTGAAAAGAATGTAGCGCTTTCGGAAATATTTATTGAAAAAGCGATTCAGTGGAGTGCCGAATCGAAAACGGTTATTTGGTTTTCGGACGAGAAGCAAGCCTTGGCAGTTATTACCATTGCCGATAAAATCAAAGAAACCTCAATCGAAGCCATACAACAATTGCAGGAATCCGGAATTGCAATTTATATGTTGACCGGTGACAATGAAGCTACCGCAAAAAGTATTTCCCAAAAAACCGGAATTACCAATTATAAAGCTGAAGTTTTGCCTGATCAAAAAGCAACTTTTGTAAAACAATTGCAAAGTGAAGGAAAAATTGTAGCCATGGTTGGTGACGGAATCAACGACAGCACCGCGTTGGCTCAAGCCGATGTGAGCATAGCGATGGGAAAAGGAAGCGACATTGCAATGGATGTCGCCAAAATGACAATCATTTCGTCTGATCTCAATAAAATCCCGGAAGCCATAAAACTATCCAAACAAACCGTGGCAACCATCAAACAAAATCTGTTTTGGGCGTTGTTTTACAATGTCATCGGAATTCCTATAGCGGCAGGTATTTTGTATCCCATCAACGGATTTCTTTTGAATCCAATGATTGCCGGAGCAGCTATGGCTTTGAGCAGTGTAAGCGTGGTGAGTAACAGCCTACTTTTGAAAGGTAGAAAGTAGAAATCAGATAACACAAGTATGAAAAGAAAACATATTAATCAAAACTAAAATTCTAAATTCTAAAACCCCATAAATTTTTAAACTTTTAAACTTTTTAAAAATCATGAATACTAAATTAAACGAAAAAGAAACCTTTGTTTTCAAAACAAACATCAACTGTGGCGGCTGTATTGCCAAAGTAACTCCATTTTTGGATAATACAAATGGCATTGAAACCTGGACTGTTGATACGACGAATAAAGATAAATTGCTGTCCATAACTTCCACCGGAATTTCCGAAAATGAAATTATAGATACCGTTCAAAAAGCAGGGTTTAAGATTGAGGCTTTATAATACCTTTTGTACGTATAAAAAACAATTAATTTATGAGACAGAGATAGGATTTCAAGCTTCTACACTTTATTCAAAATGGTTTAAAATCCTATCCCTGTCTTCAATCTCTTTCTCGCTTTTGTGATATATTTCAATAAAAACGATCCGATTTTCTTCTTTAAAATAAGCATATACCAAGCGTAGTCCCGAATTTACACCTTTTCCTTTAAGGGATTTACAGGCTATTTTTTTTACCTTAATGACACAGCTTTTTATTCCAAGATTATCAATTCTAAAACTGAAAGGTGGTCTTGCATCTGGCAAAACTTGGATTACTTTTTTTACCACTTCCAAATCATCGTCCAAGCTTCGGTATTTCTTCAAAAGATTTTTACAATCTTTCCTAAAAAGATCAATTTCTTCAAAAACAATCATAGCTCCACATTTTCATCATAATTTCTTACTGAAAATGGGGCTTCTCGGTAAAATGCAAGTTCATAATTAATATCTTCTCCTTCTTTTGAAGCCAACCAAGGAATATCTTTGTGGGAATAATTACTTACGGCCGAAGCAGACCAATCACTCATTTGTTCAATCACCCGGTCAATCACTTCTTTTTCACTCGCTTTTAATTGAGTTAAATTAGATTTTTCCAATGGTAAATAACGTGTTTGGGGATAACCGTGATAAGTTGTTTTGAAGCGTTGCACCTGATTGTTCTCAATCATATTTTCGATTATGACATCAAGGTTTTGGGGAACGGGGCCATAAGGCAATTTTCTGTAAGTGGCTCCCGTGAGATGCTCCTCATAAAGTTCATAATAATTAAAATCCGAAAAATACAATAGCTTGTACAATACCGTTTCCCCTACGTTGGGTTTTCCGGCACATCGCTCCAAAATATAAAGAAGAATATTTTTAAATTTTCCGATTTCCAAAAAAGGAATCGATATCCTCTCAACAGTAGAGTCCTCTTTTTCTATTTCCGAAAATTGAATGTCTTCAAGAGAAAAATCTTCAGACATAAAATTATCCAATGAAAAACCAAGTACTTGGGAAAACTTCTGTAATTCGATAATATTCAAACTTCTTTTTCCTAACTCAACCTGAGTCAATGAAGACCGCGAAATTCCAACCAATTTACTCAAATCTTCCTGAGAAAACTGTTTTCTTTTTCTCAGCTCCATAATGCGCTGCCCTATTTGCACCTGTGAAATTTGGAAAACCATATTATATTGATAATGATTACTATATGGCAAATATACAAAATGTTTTAATTTAAAACATTTGAAAGATTTAATTCAAAACATTTAATTACAAATCACAATCAATATTTAAATGACGCTCTTTCTGTTATCAAAAAAATGAATTGGTTTTCTGCTCATTGGATTAAAAATCAATGGCTTTAGAGCTTCATTTGTAGTGAATTCAATTTTTGGAGTTACACGCAATTTGGCTCTAAAATGATCTTTTAATTCCTGTAAAAAAGTTGGTGAGGGATCTTTGACCGCGATTTTAATCAAAATCTCATCGGTTCCCAAATCATTGGTATGAATTTCAATAATGTAACTTTCTATAGCATCAAAATCATTCAAAACGTCATGCATTGCGGGTGGATACAAAGTAGTTCCTTTGTATTTTATCATTTGTTGTTTTCTACCAATGACAGGACCTACCCGCAATGTATTTCTTCCACACGAGCAAGGATTGGTATGCAACTGAACAATATCTCCGGTTTTGAAACGAACCAAAGGCATGGCCTCAATCCCCAATGTGGTAAAGGTTAACTCCCCTGATTCGCCACTTTTTACGGGATTGTTATTTTCATCCAGTACTTCAACAATAATCAATTCCGGATGGTGATGCCCTCCTACTCCATGCTCACATTCGGTAAAAGCGGTACTCATTTCGGTAGAAGCATAAGTCGAGAACAACTTAATTTTCCATTTATCGGTTATTTTCTTTGAGAGTGCATTCATTGTGAAATCTTGATTTCTCAGCGATTCACCAATACAAATAGCACCTTTCACACTAGATTTATTGAAATCGATGTTATGATTTTCGGCATATTCAATCATTTTTAACAAAAAAGAAGGAACCGTAATCAAATAGGTTGGCTTGTATTTTAAAATCGAATCCCACTGCAATTCCGGTATTCCTGCACCCACACGAATAACGCCAACTTTCATTTTTCGAAGACCTAAAAAATAGGCCATTCCCGCCATAAAACGACGGTCAATCGTGGTCATCAACTGTACAACGTCGCCTTGTTTTATTCCGGCACAATCAAACGAAATAGCTTCATTATAAGCCAATCTGTCCAAATCTTTATCGGTTAAACCAAAAGTAACCGGATCTCCCAAAGTCCCGGAAGTAGTGGCATAATCAATGATTTCATGCATTGGAACACATAAAAAATCATCGTTGTATTTTTGGAGGTCTTCTTTCGAGGTAACAGGCAACAAAGCCAAATCCTCAAGAGTTTTTATTGAGGCAATATCAATATTATTTTTAGAAAAAAGCGAACTGTAAAAAGGAGAATTGACATTTACATAGCTTAAAAGTTCCGCCAATTTTTGTTCCTGAAACGATTTTATTTCGGCTGTAGTTGCTGTTTCTATCTTTGGAATCATAATCGTTTTCTATTTATTTTCTTTAAATAATTGATAATTTCTTCTTTTTCAGGAAGTGTGCTAATTTCTTTGGTCAATGCTTTTTCAAATTGTTCCTTAGCCAAAGTATATTTTTTATTTTGATAAAAGTACAATCCTGCTTTATAATAAACAACCCAATAATCCGGATTTAAAGATTGATAATTCTCAATAAAACTAGAATGTAAATTCGATTTATTCTTTAAAACAAGATCCATTTTTTTATCCTCTATCCGAAACCGCTCATAGTTTTGATAAGCAACGGTTTTCAAAAACGGGTCGGCGGGGATATTTCTTTTTTCGTCTTCCAAAGAAACTATACAGTTCTTCACTTTTTGATTTCCAAAAATCGTATTCAAATCATAACAGACAAATTCTCCCAGCTGATAAGGACTTGCCGATACCCAAACCAATCTTTTCGAGGGTTGGAAAACAACCCCATGATGTGCCAGTAAATGGTTTAAGGCTTTATCGTTGCCATATCCCAAAGGCTGATTATTTATTCCTTCTTTGTTTCGGAGTATATCGACAGCAATTTGAGTCGTTATTTTTGGATTCTCATCCAATAATTGTGTCATTCGGTCAAAACGATATTGGGAATGGCTGTTTTTAATTTGATCTTTATTTCGCTCGTTATCTTTCAAAGCATCACTTTGAAAATGATTGGAACAAACCAATTGATTTCCATTTGAAACCTCATAAACGCCCAAATTATCAGGGGCAATTTCTATCAAAACGGCTTTATTTTCATTGGCACTTCCCACCATAATCGATTCAGAAACAAATACTTTTTTCTTTTTGGCTATTGCAATTGCCTCGTCAATGGTTTTGGCATACTGCAATATTTCACGTGTCAAAATTGAGATAGGCGTTTTGGCAATCAACGGAATTTTTGACTTACCGGCGTTGATAGTCAGTGTCAGCCCTTCGGCATTCATTCCTGAACAAACGCCAATCATTCCCGGCCAGGTTACCATCATAAATGGATAGCCTTCTTTTGGTTTTATAAAAGCAATTATTTTATCTTTTGCGAAAGCATCACCTGCATAGAAATCAAAATTTCGCCCGAGGATTAAATCCCCATCTTCTGTTTTGTTTCCCCAAACAGCAAAAGAAGTACAACCTACCAAAGCCAGATCCTGTACCGCATGACCAATATCATGAGCGCCATGCAAATACATATCTCTCAAAAAATTAGGCGCTATATAGCTTAGATTCTTCGGTGAATATTGAGAAAGCCCATAAATTTCAGCTTGATATTCATTATCAACATTCTGATATAATTTCCGATTATACCATTTCAAAAAATGCACTAATATATTCCTCTTAAAATTGGACGGAATCAAATCATCAACTCTGTCAAAAAAAACATGTTCCTGCTTTTTTAATAAAGAATCTGTCAAACTTCCTATCGCCAAACCACGTTCCAAAGGATCTCCTTCAACATAGAGTTCCCATAAATTCTGTTTGTTTTTGAGTAAAAAATTATTTCCTGTACAAAAAGCAGTATCAGATTCTTTTGTAACAACTGGAATAGTGTGATTGAAACTTTGCAATTCCGGCTGATGGTGCATTGATTTTGAAGTACCGCAAGAAACGGCCACCAAGGCTAAAACGATGAAAACGATATGACCAATATGTTTCTTCATACGCCTCAATTTACCATCAATCTATGTTTTGATTAATCTTGTTGACCAAATATTCTTTACCCAAAATCTCCGAACAAGTAACAACCGCGCCAATTGTAACTCCTAAAACCCCATGCATATTGATACTTTGACCTGTTAAATAAAGATTATCCAACTTTGTTTTGGAAGGAATAAAGGTTTTCATCGGGTTGTTTGAATCTTTCTCGTAACCGTACATATTTCCATTATGTCCGCCAATATAATCTCTGTACGATAAAGGTGTAGAAGTATGCACCGATTTTATGCAGTCTTTGATTCCTGGGAACTTCTTTCCTATTTCCTCCAGAAAACGATTGGCTTTACGGGTTTTGAAATCTTCATAACTTTCACCTCTTTCATTTTCGTCTGCAATTGTATTAAAAGTATCTTTCCAAATTTCTACATCCGAAAATTTCATGTAGGTTATAAAGGTCATTCCCTCGGCCCAGCCATCTTCTTTTTTAGTAGCATTCATTGAAGCTAAAAATGATTTTGGCCAGTTTTCCTCAGTATAATCCTGAGATGTCCAAACTTCGTCGTAATGCTTGAAATGATAATAATTATGATTCAAATATTTAAAAGTCTTTGGTTTAAAAACAACATAAAGACTAAACGCAGAAACGCCTCCTTCCAAACTCGAAATTCTATTGACAAAAGCTTTCCTGAAATGGTCTTCACCAGCCATTTTCAAAGTGGTTTTAGGCTCGATATTGGAGATGAAATATTGTGCAGAAACGCTTAATCCGTCCTTCATTCTTGCTGTTGTTACCCTATTATCCACAACATCTAATTGAAGTACCTCTTTGTATTTAAAAGCGACGCCATTGTATTTTTTTAGCTGTTTTATTAGCTGTTTGGTTATTTGACTTCCCCCATTAATGCATCGCCAGGCACTTTGCATAAACGTATTCACCGTCAATGCGTGCACATAAAAAGGTGATTTGTCGCCCAATCCCGCGTATAAAAAATTACTACCTGCCAAAACCGATCGCAATACCTTATTTTCGGTCAAACTATCGATAAATTCTTTTGCATTAATCGTTAAAACATCGTTATCATATTTCCCCTCCGATTTTAAATTATAAAGCGGAAACTTATCACAAGTTTCAACTATCGCTTTGCAATATTTTTCAATAGCTTCTTTTTCATCTGGAAAAGACTGAATCAGCTGTTTTTTAAAATTATCATAACCTTGGGCATGCGGAAATTCTTGTTCATTATCTTCGAACGAAATCAGGTCGTATCCATCCTCATCCATTTTTTTCAGATTCAAGCCATCCATAATTCCGATGTACTTGAAATACTGATTCAGATTCTGACCTTCGCCCAATCCCCCAATGTAATGGATTCCGGTATCAAAAACGGTTTTGTCTCTAACAAAAGTCTGCAGATTTCCTCCATACTGATTGTTTTTTTCCAACACACAAACACTATAGCCTTCTTTGGCCAAAATGACGGCTGAAACGAGTCCGCCTAACCCGCTTCCTATTACAACTACGTCATAGTGTTTTTTCATTTTCATTCCGACCTCTTTTTTAATACAATCAGATTCTCAATAGAAATATCAGTTGCTGTTTCAAATCCAAAATTTACTACTGTATCTTTTAAATTTTCAGCATTTAATAAAATAACGATTGATGCCAAATTACAAATTGATTCTAAATCACTAGAACCCTGTTTATCTGATATCAAAACAATATCGTATTTCTTATGAAGAATTAGTTTTGCAGGATCTAAATACTGAATCTTTCTTTTTCTCAAAATATAATTCGATTGGGCAACCGCTCTGTTTTCATCTGAAAGGATTACCGAATCTATTTTTCTTTGTGGTTCCTGTAAAGCCATGAGCATGTCCAATTGCCCGTAATCATCAGCAAAATGTAAAATCTTGGCTTTTGCATCCAAAAATTTATTCAGCTTATAATATAAATTTGAATACTGTTCTACCTCTGCTTTTACAGTTTTTATAACTTGTGGTTCTTTGAAAGCATAGCTGTTTATCAGCTTTACTTTAAAATAATCGGCACCTTCTGAATCCAAACGTATTTTTTTATATTCTGATTTAAAAAAGGCACTTATTTTTTTTGTTCGTTCTACTAAATCATTTCCAAAAGTTGTATCACCATGCAAAATACGGTTCAAAACAGTCACAATCGTCGTACCTCCGTTAATGACAAAATCCCCTTTAGGCAAAACTTCGGAATATCCATGAATAACAACAGGGACAATGTCCAAATGCAATTGTTCTGCCAAATAAAAAGCCCCTTTATGGAAACGCTTGATCGAATTATCTTCAGATCGTGTTCCTTCAGGAAAAACCATAATTGAAAACCCTTCTTCTACTTTGGCCCGCAAATGTTCCACTCCATTGTCCATACCACTGGAAACCGGATAGAATCCAGCCAAGCGAACTCCTTTCCCAAAAACAGGTGAATTATAAACCCAATCACTGACTAAAAAAATAATTTTTGGGCTCAGCATTCCTATCGCCAAAATATCCAAAAAGGAACTATGATTGGCAATAATTACGGCTGGTTTATCAAACGTTTCATTAGACTTATTTATGATCTTTCGCTTTACAGAAGGATAAGTTATCAAAACAGAATGCATGAATTTTGACATAACAAAATGAAAAGCTTTCATTTTCGACTTTTTTGAAAAAGGCATAATTCTAATCAAAATTCCTCCCACAATAGACAACAAAAAGCCTCCTAAACCAAAATAGGTAAAAGAAAGAACAGAATGCAACAATCGTCTGATTTCATACGGAGCTCTTCCTTTTTTCACTCTAGTGGTGACAAAGAAATGAAATACCAAAGGTTGTAAAATAAAGGTAATCATCAAGGCCGAGAATATCCCAATCACCGCTATTAAAGCGATGGATTTTAAAGCTGGATGTTTCGCAAAAACAAGAACTCCTATTCCTAAAATAGTGGTTGCGACCGACAATAAAATGGAGGTTCTGTAACTTGGCAGTTCCTTTTTACCAAAAGTGTATTCTTTTTGCAATGCCGAGGTCATAAAAATGCTATAGTCCACTCCTATTCCAAAAATCAAAGTGCAAACAATGATGTTGACCACATTAAACTGCAAGCCAAACATTCCCATAAGGCCTGTGGTAAAAATCCAACTTATTAATATCGGGATAATACTGATAATGGCTAATTCTATTTTTCTAAATGCCAATAGCAATACTAAAAACACTGCTATAAAAGAATAATCAACTAGGTCTTCAAAATTTGTTTTTAGCGTTCCAAGAAACGTTTCATTGGTTTGCTGTCTGTCAATAACAACCAAATTTGGTTGCTTTTTTATTTGATTTACAAAAGCATCTCTTTTATCCTCATGAACTTTTACCAAAGTAGAAATGGTATAAAATCCCTTCTTTTGAGCGATGAACTCATCCAGAAAAAAGGATTTTACCTGTAAATATTCCTGAATCGTTATTGGGCCGAAGTTTTTATCCAATAATTCATAAAAACCATTAAAAGTCGTCGGTTTAAAACCATATTGGTTTCCTTCGCTAATTAAGGCTTTCGTAAGATTTGATTTTTTTTGGGAATTCCAAAAAGTATTCCATTCCTGAATCTTTTGCTTTTGGGCTTCTTCTGAAAAAACAATCCCTCCAACCGAACTGAAATTCAAAATTTCATCGGTCTTTTTATCCTTTTGTAATGCGGTAAAAAGTTGATTATTATTGGCAACAACTTCATCATAACTTTTACCATAAGTAGCCAAATAAATAGATTTTGACGAATCACTATTGGCAATATGTTCCAAATGTTTCTCGGCCATTTTTAATTTCGGTGTCATGAAATTTAAAGCCGAAAGATCATTATTGAAAGTAACCCTAGAATAAGTAAAAAGAGAAACAACCAACAACGTAAGCACTGAGCCTATCAAAAATTTATTTTTGTGGTAAGAATAAGTTCCAAGTTTATCAATAACATTAGGCTTTGGAACAAATCGTTTAGAATTTGACTTATACAAAACCGGTATTAAAATCAAAGAGAAAACTGAAGTTGAAACCACACTCAATCCTGCAAAAATCCCCAAATCCTGTAAAGCTTCTGATTTGATAAAAAACAAACACAAAAAGGTAATCGATGTTGTGATACCGCACAGCAACAAAGGCTTTGAAATATCTCTATAAAGTAATTTCACATCTTTGTTATTCCGCAAATGAGTCAAAACATAAATGGAATAATCGGTGGTTTCGCCAAGCAAAATAGAACTAATCCCTAAGGAAATAGCTGAAATACTCCCTTTACAGAAATACAAAACTGCCAAAGCAAAAATTGCCCCAAACAAAGATGGAATAAAAATAATTATAGGAGTTGACAGGTTTCTATAGAAAAAAGCAAGAATTAAAATCAATGTAACCCCAGCAAAAATTGAGGTAGTTTGAACATCTGATTTGATTTGAGTCGCATTGGCAACGGCAACAGGAGTCGCTCCAAAATAAGTCATCTCCACTTTGCCTTTGAACTTCTTATTCAGATTTGTCCTGATTTCTTCGAGATTATGAATAAAAACAGTGTTCTTATCGGTCTCATTGGTCGGCAACTTAGGAGTTACAAAAAGCAATAAATTCCTCTTGTCCTTGGTTAACAGAAATCCGTTTTGAATTGCAAAATCATCACCTACACTAAGCTGTTGCAATTTCTTCAAGGCAATAAACGAAATCCCAAGGGGATCCCGAAGAATAAAATCTTTGGAAACCAAGCCCGCCGGTGAGATTATCGATTTATAACCTGAGGCAACGCTATTGGCTATGCTGTCCTTTTGTAATTTATTTTGAATTAAAGCATAATCCTTTTGATCCAAAAAAAGAGGCAGATTGGCATATACAAAATCAAAGGTCTCCTGAATATTTTCTTCTTCAATTTTGCCTTGAATTTTGGCTACAAATGGTTTGCAATTACCATCCAAACTATCAATAAAAGCATTGGCATATTCGGTCAAATTCTCTGGTGAACTATTTCCTTCACCCGAAATGATAATCGAGATTTTATCGGCAAAATTTACCTGATTCAATACTTTGGATGTCACTCCCGATTTATCATTGGAAGGGATCAATTGATTTATATTTTCCTGAAAAGTTATTCTCGACGCAAAAAATCCCAAAAACAAAACCATAGCAATGACGATTCCAGCCGAAAGGAATTTCCGCCTCGTCATAAATGCATGTAAATCGTACAGGTAATTGTGCATACAGCTATTTTTTATTTTTAAAATTATCTACTAAAGCTAATAGCAGATAACTCGTAAGGCCAAATAGAACAGCCATAAAAGTTGCTAAAATAAAACTTCCGACAACATATTGGACTATATTTTTTTGAATATCAGCTAAAGTCATATCCATATTCAAAATCAAAGGTTTGTCGCTAACAATAAAATAGCTTCCTATTTTCAGCGAGCCATAAATAACAAAAGGAATCAAAGGTGGAAAACTGATATTGGAAAAGGCAAAAGCAATAGCTTTATTTAGCTTCAGCAAAACAGCCAAGAACAAAACCAAAATAGTTTGAAATCCCCAAAAAGGAGAAATTCCGATAAAAACCCCCAAAGCAATTGAAAACGCTTTTCGGGCATTCGAATCATTGCTTTCTAATATATTTTCAAGGAAAAATTTCTTAAGTCCTTTTTTTTTTAGTTTCCAAAAAAAATCTCTTGGCTTTATATAAATCAGGGCAATAGTAACCAAAAAGGTATTGAGAATGCTGATTCGGGTAAAATCTTTGAAAGGCCTAAAATGAGAAACCCGTTCTTCCGGATCATACAAAACCTGAACAGGAATGTTCTTCACTGCAACACTTTTCCATGCCGAGCGGACAATTACTTCGATTTCAAATTCAAATTTATTGGTAAAATAACGATTTGGAATTTTTCGTAAAGGATACAATCTAAACCCTGATTGAGTATCTTCCAATTTATTACCGGTTTCAAACCAAAACCAAAAATTAGAAAACTTATTCCCGAAACTGCTTTTTCTAGGAACATTTTCCTGTGTCATATTTCGGCTTCCTATTAGGAGAGCATCACCATCCTTTTCCAAAGACTCTATAAAAGCAGGAATATCCGATGGAAAATGTTGCCCGTCAGAATCTATTGTAATGGCATAATCATAGTTTAAATCTAAAGCCTTTTTGAAACCATCACGTATCGCCATTCCTTTTCCCATATTTTTGGAATGGTGAATTTGTTCCAAATTTGGATACATTTCCAGAATCCGAGCAGTTGTGTCTGTAGAACCGTCATTAACCACAATAACATTGGAAGTGTATTGTAAAACGGAATCCAAAACACGCTTTAAAGTCTTGTGATTATTATAAGTGGGTATAATAACACATACTTTGTATTGCTCCATTGCTGTTGTTTCTGGAAAATTATTATTCATTTATTATTCTATTCTTTACTATTTAACCGACTGTTTTTCAGCTTCCGAAAAACTCTTAGATTGCGAAATAAAGTCACCAATATACGTTTTCAAAACTCCAGTTTGCTCCTTATAATGATCCAACAGAAACTTTTTGTCCTCTTTTTTGTTTGCTCTGTAATTAACAATTTTCGGAACATTTTCCTGAATGCTCAATCGGATCATTCTTATTTCTATTGAATTGGGTTCATTTGCTACAGCAAAATCGATCAAACCTGCGCCTTCCTTGAATTTTTTGGATTTATCCGAAACTTTCTTTTCCAATTTTGAAAGAATGGCTATTGAAGCACCTTTATAAGCCACTAAGGTTTTGTTATCCCCTTTATTTACCTCAATTAGCTTTTGGGAAAATTCTTTTGCATTACTTTCTGAGTTATTGGCTAAGGCATACAGTTTTCTGATTTCTGTAAGGGAAGGAATACTGAAAAACAATATAAAAAAGGTCAAAAAGATAGTTTTCATTAAGCTGAAATTGAAAAATTAATGTGATGTGATTTTAGATTTTTCTGTAAATACTGCTCAGTTTCAAAGCAACAGTTTCATCAAAATAGCTCACATTTTTAACTTTAACCAAATTGTCTTCTGTTTGGGCGATATCCAATTCCAAAAGCAATTCGGGAGTTTGAAAAGGATTAATCAAAGCCATGAATTTTACATTTGACAATGATTGCATGAACAACAAACTTCCTGTAATTTGCTCGGTTAGTTCTTTAATAATTTGCATCATGCAAACTCCGGGCATGATTGGATTTCCTGGAAAATGTCCGTTAAAAACATCGTGTTTTTCGTTGATTAAAATCACAGCCTTATACTTGGAATCGGTTGTGTTTTCCAATGAAATTATTTTATAAAAATCTTTTAAAATCATATTTTTTTCGAATGAATAGGAAATCCTTATCTGAAAATTGTTATTTGTACTATAATCTCCAAAAAACAGTTAATCTTTCTTAAGTATTATTTTACTCTAAAAGTATAACTAATTCCGAATTGAAAAGCATAATTTAAAATGATATCATCATAATAGTAATCATTATTATTCATATTATCATAACCATAAATATCAATTAATCCATGTTTAAATCTTGCTTCAAAAGTCAAACCATTTGGCAATGAATACCCAATTCCACCAACAAAAGCAATGTCAGCACCAATAGGGCTTGTCCCATAATTAGGAAAATTATCATCAATTTTAATATCCAGTGAAGGACCTGCTAATACATGAAATCCATTTCCTCCAAAATGAAATTTACCAACAGCTCCAATCGTCAAATAATTTAAATCATAATTTACATCATTATATCCATATCCTCCTATGAGAAATTCACGAGATTTTGCACCTTGTCTGGAATAAGTCAATTCTGGTTGAAGTGTGAAATATTTATTAAATTTTACTGCTACTGATCCTCCCACATAAAAATCTGGTTTAATATCACTAGACCCAAAGTTGGTTAAATTTGAAAGATTTAAACCGCCACGAATACCTGGACTAACAGATACTTGAGCTTGTGAAGTTAATAGACCAGTAAATAAAACAAATGCAATTAGTGTTACTTTTTTCATTTTTGTTTGTTTTTAAGATAAAGTATTTTTTTATTCTGATTTAAAATAGTTTAAGTCAATTTTCAACTTAATGTTTTGATGAATAATTTGAACTCTTTCAGCAAAAATATTGTTTTCTGTAATAAAAATAAGCATAAACTTTTCTTTTGTCTTCGAAGAACGAACGATTTTTTCTAATTGATGATTCTTTTTAGAGTAGAAAAGATAATTGTCACGATTTCCGTCTGCTGATTTATAAATATTATCCGATTCGTTTTCGAATTGTTTCTGAACTAAATATTCTTTTTTAAGAAGCAATCGAAAATCTTCTTCCAAAGTATTAATCAAGATTTTACGGTCTAGCTCCGAAACAATCGAATTGACTTTAAAATTATCTTCCGAAATTTCAAAATCCATCAGTTTGTTTCCAAACTCAGTTGTAAAAACTACTCTATGCGTAGTATCATTTATTTTCTTGGCAATAAAAATCCCTGTTAACTCATGCCCATAAACCGTAATATTTGCTTTGTAAACATAATCCATTGCCGGATTGGAAAAATAAGGTACTTCAAAAATCTTTTTTTCTAAAGGTACAGAAGTATAGTCCTGCAACACTTTATTGGTTGAACAAGAGCATAAGACGAAAACCAAAAAAATGCTAATTCGCAAAAGAAGCTTCATCGACTTTGGCATTTATTACTTTGTTTTTTAACACAATTCGGGTATAATCAGCTGAGGATTCCAATAATTTGACCTGAACAACAGTAGCATCTTCTTTGTCAAAAGTCAATTCAATTTGTTTAATGTATTTTTTGAGGGTAGCATCTTTTGGAATAAATCGGGCACTATTTTGATCTTTAATTTTAAAATACGAAATAGAAAATTCCTTATCATCAAACAAATCACCGCTCACACTTCCTACAATCAGTTTGTTTATTTTTCCAAATAACTTACTATTCCCAATATCGACAGCACTTTTCTTTCCCTCGTCATTAATCAATATTTTGCCGTTTTTAAAAACTATCGAATAATTATACGGTTTTTTATACTGCCAAAGCAATGAATTGGGTTCCTTGAAAATCATTTTTCCAGAAGTTTCTATGTCTTTTGACAGAAAATCGAGATGTTTGTACTGAACAAAATCAGTGCTTAATGTCTTGATTTTTTTGGAGATAGCAACAACAGATTGCTTGAATGCAGAGATTTCACTTTCGCTCATTTTTTGTTCTTGAGCAAAACATTTTAATTGAAAACCAATTAAAAATAATACAATTATATAACTTCTAATCTTCATAAGCTTTAATATTCAGGAGTTCCTCTAACGGAACAACCACATAATTATTTATTTGTAAAAACGATAATAATTGTTCCAATACGTTTACCGTTTCTACCGAAGTATCGTGCAATAGTACGATTCCTCCGGGTTTAATTCTTTTGACAATTCGATCCAAAAGGAATTTTTCTTTTTTAAAAACCCCATCCAGAGAACGAATATTCCAACCAATTGTTTTATGATTTGTGACTGCCAATGCCCTGCGGATGGAAGGATTTGTAACTCCGTAAGGCGGGCGAAACAATGATGGCTTTTTACCCAAAACTGATGCTAACAAATCATCGGTTTTATTAATTTCGGCAATCACTTTATTTTTTCCGTAAAAATCAAAAAAAGGTGAATGGCTGTAAGTGTGATTCCCAACGGTATGCCCTTCGGCTACAACTTTTTTTAAAATTTCAGGGCTTATTTCTATATTTTTACCGATGCAGAAAAATGTGGCTTTGGCATTGTGTTTTTTTAAAAGTTCCAAGACCGTCAGCGTCATCTCATGGGGACCATCATCAAATGTCAACGCAATTTTTTTTTCCTTTTCAAATCGATTACTGCAATATGCTTTAACATGATAATTGGATCCAATAAATGCAGAACCCAAAAAAACTATCAAAAACCAAAGGCAAGCAGTAATTACAAAATACTTCATTTCTATTACTGCATTAAAACTAAAAAAAGTCAATATCAGTAAAACCGAAACAAAAAAAAAGGTTATAATTTTGTGTTTCAACAGCCGGAAATTAAAGTGAAACTATGGTCAATTCCGTTACGCTGATTGTATAACAGAATCGTTTTATAAGATGGTTTAGCCAATTCATTTAGCTTTACAATATCAGGAACAGTTTGGGTTTGGATAATTTTGGAACCAACCCATAATCCAAATGCCGAAGCGGTATAATACTCGCCACACAACTGTTTGTAATATACTTGCGGAATATTGGTAAAAATACTCTTGGATAGATTTTTATAATACAAATCCGAATCCACATCACTATTATAGCCTAGCAAAACTGCATCAATATCGGTAATTTCTAAACCATTGGAAGCTAGGAAAGAAATGATTTTATTTTCAACCTCTGCTATTTCCAATTTATTGATAATTTCTATATCCAAAATTTCGGCAATTGTGTTCTCTTTTCTTTCATTTTCCAAAACAAAAAAGCTGGCTCCTTCTCCCTGAACAACTCCTTTTGTTGTGGATTCTAAAATCGAGTAAGCTCCTTGATTTTCTTTCTTAATAAAACCTGCCAATTTGAGTAATGACATCGTATAATCGGCAGTTTCATCAATTCCTCCAACCAATATACTGGAAGCATCCCCTTCTTCAATCATCATTTTGGCATCAAAAAGCGCCGATTCAAAAGAAACTGTACCATTCACATACGTCAGATTATATGCTTTACATTGCAATCCCAAAGCGATTTGCCCACCGACAGTATTGTGTGTTGATTGAATAAACGAAGTCGGAGTCAGAAATTGCTCGTCATTATCCAAAATAGTCTTCAAAAACTTCTCTGAATCTTCAATGCAACCCATTCCCGTACCAGTAATAATTGCATCAACGGTTTCCAAATTAGCTTCCCTCAAAGCAAGAGCGGAAGCTACAATTCCGTTTTTCACTCCTTTAGCCATTCTTCTAATGGCTGCAGGAGATATAAAATCTTTGTAAATTGGAGTTTTTAGTGGCAGAATAGTATCCGTTACATTTAATTCTGCTTCTTCCAAAAAAACAGTATCGAACGTTTTTTGAACCGAAATACAACCTAATCCATTGATGTATGTTTTTCTCATTTACAGCTATTAATTCTTTGCCTAAATATTAACTAAAAATCGGACTAATTTTATTTTTCAAAATAATATCATTTATCGTTTAGAATTTTCTCGATTTTATGATATGCTTCAAGTATATTTTCAACATTTGAATTTTTGTTGTGATACAATAATGAAGTATAAATGATAAAAATATTTCCCTCAGATTCACAATTTATAATATTATCTACTTTAGTAACCGATTCTAAACTACTGTTTCTATACCATCTGCTAAAAACTTTAAACCGTGATTCGGCTTTCTCATCATTTTCAGAACAAACATAAATTAAGGCATTTTCTACATTCGCAAAGAAAGCAGTTATAATATCCGTAATAGTTTTTGATACTAAAGAATCAAAAGGTTCAACTTTATCAGTAATTTTTTCAATTACAATTTGATAAATATTTTCAATATGAACCTCTGAAGCAACATCAAGTGTTTCATCAACAATAAAAACAATTTTATATTCAATATTGTTTTTAGTTGTAAAATTATAAGAACTTGTCGCTTTATTAAAAATGTAGTTATATTGGTTTGGCAAACTTGATTCCTTTTTGAGTTAATTTTTCAATAGGAGTATTGCCTTTCAAAAATGAACGAACCATAGCCTTATCTGAAACCATTCTGGTTATAGATTTCATTATTGCTTCTTTATTTGTGGTCTTATTATTCATATAACAAAAGTAATGCGATAAATTCAAAACAAAACAATATTATAATTATTATTTTTTATAATCATTAATAAAACTATAGAATACAACTATTTCAAAACACCCTGTTATTCAGTTCATTATTATTCGCTTTTGGAAAATATAAGTGTAGAACAATTTCCTCCAAATCCAAAGGAATTAGAAAGTACATGTTCTATATTTTTATGTTTTAAAGTCGTTTGCGGTACCAAATTGAATTCTTCCATCGGTGTTTTAAAATTCAAATTTGGGAAAACCACATTATTTTGGATAGCCAATACACTATAAACAGCTTCAATAGCTGCTGCTGCTGCCAAAGTATGTCCGGTAAAAGGTTTGGTTGAACTAAAATCAGGGACTTTACTTTCGCCAAACAATCTCACTATTGCCCTGCCTTCGGACAAATCGTTATTAGGCGTTGCTGTACCGTGAACATTGATATAATCGATTTGTTCCGGTTGCAATTCGGCTATTTTAAAAGCTTTTTCCATTGCCAAAAAGGCGCCGTCACCATTTTCGGAAGAAGCAGTTTGATGAAAAGCATCGTTGGCATTTGCATAACCTGAAACTCTTGCCAGCACTTTTTTGTTTTCTTTTTGCACCAATTCCTCTGATTCCAAAACCAAAAAAGCTGCCGCTTCACCCAGATTCAATCCGTTTCTGTTATTATCAAACGGACTATTATAGCCATCAGACAAAATCATAAGTGTTTTGAAACCGTTGATTGTAAACTTCGACAATGCATCAGTTCCACCCACAATAACGCGATCCAGTTTACCTGACTTTATCAGTCTTGCTCCCAGCATAATAGCATTTGCAGCAGAGGAACAGGCTGTACTGATCGTGGTTACCATGCCTGTCAACCCCAAATCTAGCGCAATCTTATCAGTATTATCTCCTGCATCATGACTACCAATGTATTTTACAACTTCGGGATTATCAAAATATTCGTAGTAATAACGCTCCGTCATATCCATTCCGCCCACACTGGTAGCCGAAATTAATCCAGTCCTATATTCATTAATGGAACTTATTCCTGCATTTTTTACCGCTTGTCTGGCTGCAAATGTGCCCAGCATTGCGGTTCTGGAAAAATTATTGTCTTTTCCCAATTGAAGTTCTTCGGCCAACTCTTGATTGGTTTTCTTGATTTCACCAACCTTTATTACATCAACATGTGCTGTCGCTATATTTTCGATTGTTGTAATTCCTGCCTGGCAATTCAGTAATGCATTGTAATTTTCTTCAACCGAATTACCGATTGAAGAAATAATACCCATTCCTGTTATTGCGATGCCTTTATTCATTTTTAATTGTAGATTTTAGATTACTTAAGCAATTAGATTTCAATAAATTGTTTAAATCTTCTCCCTATTATTTTAAGAAAAATCTAAACTCTAAAATCTAAACTTACTTAACTCTATTTTCGTTTATATAAGCAGCCATTGTTTCAATGGATTTAAAAATAACTTTCCCCTCTTTTGGGTCAACTAATTTAATTCCATAATCTTTATCAAGCATTACAATAAGTTCCAATGCATCAATAGAATCAAGTCCTAATCCATCACCAAATAAGGCATCATTGTCATTTATATCTGCTACAGCGATATCTTCCAGATTCAATACTTCGATGATTTTACCTTTTAATTCTTGTTTTAATGCTTCCATAATATTATTGATTGTATAGTTGTTTTAATATTTCCTTATTGTGTTCTAATTCGCCTTCCTTATCTACTAAATACAGAAAGGCCTTGTAATCTTCATTATAATATTCAACCCAGCCGCACAAAACTTTATCCGCCTTTCCAGTTTTCAAAAGTATATTGCTGTAATTCTCCATAAAAATGGGGTTGTAATCCGCAAATATAAAGAAAGAATTTTCGCTTTTCAATTGATGTCTGATACTAATTTCCCCCAAACAAATATTGGGCAAGGTATAAACAAAAACTGCTGGACTCGGATAATAATTTTCGGGATCCGAAATTGAATTCTGATATTTCACATCGGTATCCAAACTTGATGATTTGTTGGCAAATACCAATGCCGTATTATTTTCTTCAGAAGAATTGTTTTCTGTTTTCAAAAGTAATTCTGCTCCCAAAAAAGCCAATTTACTCAAATTATCCATTTTAAAAAACTTCGGATAATTTATTTCCAAATGCTGATAGGCTTTCTTTGAAAAATCAGAAAAAACAGTTGATTCCGTTCCAAAAACAACGTCGCCATTCAGCCAAACTTGATTGTTCTGAATAGTACAAAAAGATTTTATATACGTTTTCCCTGCTGTCATTAATTCACTTTTTCAAATACAATTGCTGTATTGCAACCTCCAAATCCCGATGCTGTTTTTAGAAAATAACGAATGTTTTTATCTTCATTTTTTTCGATAATATTAATCGGCTGACTCACTCCTATTTCATCGAAACCCAATGAAACAAAAAGCTCTTCTTCCTGTACTGACTGAATTCCAATAACGGTTTCCAACAATCCGGAAGCTCCTAATGTGTGACCGTAAAATCCTTTAAGACTGTTAAGCGGTGCATTTCCAAGCCCCAACCTATTCAGGGCTATTGCTTCCATTTCGTCATTAAAAGGAGTTGCTGTGCCATGCGCTGAAATATAATCAATTTGAGTGCTGTTAATTTTGGCTTCCGCCAAAGCACTCTCAATGCTTCTGTAAAGTCCTTCGCCGGTTCTGGAAGGCCCAGAAATATGATTGGCATCATTGATGGAACCGTCACCTAAAATTTTTATTTTGGCATTTTCTCCATTCGATGAAACCAAAACAGCTGCAGCAGCTTCTCCCAAGGTTACTCCGTTTCTATTTACAGAATACGGTTTACATGGCATTTCACTCATTGCTTGAAAAGAATTGAATCCTGACAAAACAAACTTCGAAACTTCATCACCGGCAACAATAAAAACATTGTCAAACAGTTCAGCCTGAACTAACCTTTTGGCTAATGAAACCGCCAATATTCCGGAAACACAAGCATTTGAAACAACAATAGGTTCTGTTTTGAATCCAAAAAAATCAACGATGTTTTTTGCCAGTTGATTCAAATAAGCCTGTTCAATATTTTCTGTTTCCAAAGCTGTAACATTCCCTTTTGTGGTAGAAAGTACAAAAGCTGTCCGTTCATTTAAAATGACTTTTGAATTTTTAATGATTGGTTCCAAAGCCAAAATCATCATTTTTTCCAGTCTGGAATAATTCACAGCTGTAGTCATTTTGGCGAAAGCCAAATCCAAATCTACATCACTGATTATAGAAGCATAAAAAGGGCTATTAAACAACTTTGGCTTATCGTGCAATTGAATACCCGAAACCGCATTCCTAATATTTTTTATATTGGATGCCACATCAAACCCTATGGGTGTAATGCAGTTTGTTTCGGTTATATATACTTCTTTTATCATTCTATTTTATCAATCCCATCTTTTTCTTCCATTCTTCAAAAAAAGGAGGATTCGTCAACATTAATTCGCCTTTGTCATCCAAAAAAACCTGAACAGTTTCGCCGGTACAGGCAATTTCATTATTGGCATCGAATATGGAATATTTAAAAATCATTTTTGCAGCCGGCGTATCAATCATAGTGGTTTCTATACGGATCACATCGCCATAACGCAATGATAATTTATGTTCGCAAACCGATTTTACAATGGGCGTGGTATATCTAGTTTTGGCTATATCCAAATAGGAAATTCCGTAATGACGTCCAAAAGCTTCTCTTCCATCTTCAAAATAGGTAATATAATAGCCGTGCCACACTATTCCTAGTGGGTCAGTTTCATTAAACCGTACTCGAATTTCTTCTGAAACAGTCAAACCGGTTGTGTCTTTATACAGCTCTTTTCTTCTTGTCATAAAGTAATGCCATTGTAGTGGTTACTACAAAAAATAAAAATAATAAAAATAATTCCGGAACCAAGTCCCAAAATGTCCCGTTGCGCAAAAGTACATCATAAAATGCTTCAAGTCCCCAATTCATTGGCGAGGATTGTGCAATCACCTGCATTATTTTCGGCATGGCAAATACAGGAACCCAAATTCCGCCGATAGCCGCCAAAATAATTACAGAAGTTGCCCCAAAAGGAGCTGATTGTTCCTGAGTTTTGGCCACCGTTCCCAATAGAATTCCGAAACCTATAGCCGCAAGCCCCGAAAACAAAGCCACAACACTCATCAGAATAAGATTCCCCTCTACATTAAGCGACGGCAAACCCAAATGCGGGAACAGATAAACTGCAACAGCAATCATCATATAAAACTGAATCTGGCAAATGATTAAATACATCACTGTTTTACCTGCCAGAACAATAAAATTAGGAACCGGATTAGTACGCAAACGGATAAAAGTCCCTTGCGTTTTTTCCTTTACCATATTGATAGACAAAGGAATTACAATAAAAAATACTGCAAAAAGTGTCCAGGCAGGAACATTATGCTGAACCGAATTTGGAGTAATATCTTTATTGTTGATTTTAGGAACGATCTCTTTGAATGTGATAAAACTCTTTTGGTCAAACTTGGCATTTTCATCGCCCAATTGTTCCTGAAAAGCAGTATAAATTGATTTGGTTTCTATTTGAGAAATCATTTTATCAATTCCGTTCATCACACCGGCTTTAAAACTCAACTGCACTGCAGGATCAAAATAAAGCCTGACTTCTTTATGGTTAACCAATTTCATCTTTGGCTTTGTTGCCGATGAATCAGCAAATCCTAAACTGCTCACAATCTTTTGAACATTCTGATCAATTTTAGCCTGCAAATCGGTGCTTAAATGTGACGGAATAATAACAGCCAACTGGTATTTACCTTTAAAAACGGCTTCTTTTGCGACAGCTTCAGTAATTGGTTTGTTATCAATGGAAGTAACAACAGTAAACACTTTGCTCTTTTGCAGATTGTCAAAAATCGTTTTGGAAACATTTCCTTTATCATAATCAACCAAAAGAATTGGGATTTTGACATCATTTCCCTTTTTATAACTACTGTCCTGAATGAGTGTCACTGTTATAATCAGTACCAATGGCATCAAAAAAAGAGTCACTACCCCACCCATATCCCGTTTCAGCAACAGGAATTCTTTGTAAACAGACATCCAAAGTTTATATAGCATCTCTCAACTCTTTTCCGGTTAATGAAATAAAAACATCTTCCAGATTTCTGGCATTTGCAGTGGTTTCAATTAAATTCTTTGGTGTCCCTTCAGCATAAATTTTACCGTGATCTACTATCGCAATATGGGTACAAAAATCCTGAGCCTCTGATAAATGATGCGAAGTATAAATAATAGTTGTCCCGGTTTTATTGAGTTCCTTAAGATACTGTATGATCACATTTTTGGAATGTACATCTACACCAACAGTAGGTTCATCAAGAAAAAGAATTTTGGGATTGTGCAGAATTCCGGCAATCAAATTGACGCGTCGTTTCATACCTCCTGAAAAAGTCTCTATGCGCTTATCTGCAAATTTTAAAAGACCTAAAAAATCAAGGCTGTCAATCACTTTTTCTTTAAGATCATTTCCTTTTAAACCGTACATACTCCCAAAATACAGTAAATTTTCCCTGGCTGTCAAAGTTGGATACAAAGCGTATTCCTGTGGCACAACACCTATGATTTTTTTGATTTCATTTACATGTTCGGCATAAACCAAATTATCGATTTTAAAAGAACCTGAAGTAGGTTTAATCAATCCGCAAAGTATTGAAATCAAAGTAGTTTTTCCGGCACCATTTGGTCCCAGCAAACCAAAAATCTGCCCTTCTTTTATATCCAAAGAAAAGTTATCCAAAGAATACATTTCGGCATCTTTGTAAATTTTTGACAGATTTATTATTTGGATAATAGAATTCAAAATAGAGGTTCTTTTTTAGCTAATTGCCTTTTTTAGTTTCTTAAAAAATGCTTCTTCCCTATCGGCAATTACCAAAAGATTATCAGAAAGCATATTGTAAACATCGACTTTGGTACTTCTATTTTTATAAACACGGGAAGCTTCTACGGCAAAATCTCTCCATAAATCACCAATCGCAGTCATTTCAAGCGATAAAATTTGCAGTTCATCATTTCCTAACACCACTGCCGCTTCCTGTAAAAAGGCCGCATATATAAATCGGAAACCTCCTCCGCCAGTTCCAATTTCTTCCTGCATTCTGACTACTTGAGCCAAATAATGATTGGCTTTTTTAGTCCCTTCTTTCACAGGCCATTTTTTAATCAGTTTGGCAACAAGGCGCATTCCGCGCACACCTATTATCGGCATAGGTGCCAGCATATCACGGCAAGTATTTTTAATTCCTTTTATAATTGCTCCTTTCAAATCGACATTGGCAGGAACTTGAATTGGGTAATATATCTGCCCTCTTGGAGCAAAAGCACCTTTGGCAAAACGAACTTTATTCAATTCAGCATGAGTCAGCGTCGTTACGTTTTCCATAACCGGATCACTGATTAAATAATCTGTTTCTGTTTTCCCATAAACCACCAAATTGTGGGCATTGAAATGAAAACGGTATTCATCTGGAAAATACGTCAGGTTATACACTCCCACCTGTAATCCGGAAGGAATATTATTTTTTAAATTTTCGTCCAAAGCTTTAATAGCATTGGCTTCGCTGGAGAATTTCTGTCTTTTGATTTTTAAGCCTAAACGTTTGGCCGCTTTATTAAAAATTTGGCCCGGCATTGGTCTGTAACTGATAGCTGGCGCATAATTCACTTTTAAAAAAGGCAAATAAACAAAGAAAAGCCCCGAACCAATCCCAAAAATCATTGGTTCACTAATATTTAATCCATTATGTTTTAACAAATTGGAAGCAACTCCATTCTCACAATGAGCTGATTGATGATGTGTAAAATTTGTTTCCATTAATTTGTTTTAAAATTTTTCAATTCGTCGATAGTAATATTAAAAGAATCAGCATATTTTTTTAAAATAGAATCGCTTAAGCCTGCAAAAACTTTAGGTTTGAAGTGTCTTTTTACACGCCATTGCCACATTCCGACATAACTGGAAAGTACGCCTAAATCCATTCTGCAGAATTCCATATAATAAAAAATCGGACTCACTTCATTATTCTCCACTTTTGCTTTGGCAATCGCAATACGTTCACTGATTTCTTCTATAGAGTTTGATAGAGCAATCGTTTTTGGTTCCCAACCTGTACTCAAAGCAGTAGTATAATTACCGTTTTCGTCTGTGGCATAAACCAGCTCTTTCATGTTTTTATTCGAAAGATTGCCTTTGTCTTGAGGAACTTCTTCTTTTTTCATCGTATCTTTCTTATTTATGTTCTTGGATAAATAATGTGATTTCACCTTCCAGTAGCAATTCCTTTGCTCTGAAAGTCTGGCTTTTCATGGTGCACAAACTATAAGAGTCGGTAATAAATTTGGACACTAACAACGCTTTCGTGTAAATAACATCCCCAACCTGTGGCAAAGTATAGATTTTTAATGTTTTGATACCACTGATAAACCCAACAACATTCACCCCCTCTTTATCATTATAATTTTCATCAATAAAATAATCTTTGGCCACTACGGATGAACAGGTTTGAGCCATGTTTTCCACTAAACCGGATTCTGTAAAAAAACCATTCTCCAGAAATATATTGCCTGCTTTAATTTCAAAAACGGTTTCGACCTGTTCGTCATCCATTTTCAAGATTAAATCCACCATTAGCATCGGAGCCCGATGTGGCAAATATTTTTTTATATCAACTGGATTTGAAGTCTCTCTTTTATTCACAATGTCCTAAATTATTTAGCCAAAACAGTCTTCATTTGACCTTTGGCTATTTCAACATCATCCAATTTGGTCACCACATCAACCAAAGTAATCCCTCCAAATTCCTGTAATATCGAAACGGTTGTTATTATTTCGTCATGAAGTTTGAGTAATTGGCTTATTTCAATATCTTTTACAGAACCAATATAACCTGTTGGAGCCTGCATCTTTTTTAAATAAAACTGATATCCGGTATGCAATGCCACTGATTGCGCCATATGTTCTATTATACCCGACTCAAGAAAAAAATCATTTTCCAGAAAAAGAGCATCGCTTTGAATTGTAAATCCTGAAACCAATTCTGTCTCCGAATAGGAATACAGCTTATCTACCATTACAAATGGGAATCTTTGCGGAATTAAAGTTTCAACAAAGTCTTTTTCTCCTAATGGATTATTTCTAACCACCGTCATTAATAAACCGTTAAATAAGCATAAGCATAAGAAAAACGACCGCTTTCAGGAACAGATAAAAGTATTTTATTTCCTTTTTTCAATTTTCCTGAATTCATTAATTCTTCTAAAGCCAAATAGATTGAAGCCGCACCAACATTTCCTACGTAAGCCAAATTCATGAACCATTTTTCCATTGGGATGACCATACCTCTTTCTGCCAATGACTTACTCAATCCATCCACAAAATAATGAGACGAAACGTGCGGCAGGAAGAAATCAATTTCGGAAGCAGAAACATTATTTTTAGACAAAGCCTCGGCCATACTTTGAGAACCTTTTACCAAAATAAACTCATCCAATAATTTAACATCTTGTTTGAAAGCAAACAAAGATTCATTCAACCATTGGTCAGTATTATAGTCATTCCACGGTTTTATTTCTCCGTTTTCCAATTTGTCCCCACCAGCATACATACAAGTTTCCAATTCGTATGCATAGGAGAAAGCTTCCATCCATTCTATTTTTAAAGAGATGGAACCTTTTGGTTTATTTTCCAATAAAAAAGCTCCTGCTCCATCAGATAACATCCAGCGCAAAAAGTCTTTTTTGAAAGCCAAAATCGGTTGTTCTTCGAGTTTTTTTAAATTAACAACTTCATTTTCAAACTTATCAGCCTTCATCCAGGTCGATAACTTTTCTGAACCTGTACAAACCGCATTTTGGGTATTACCTGATTTTATCGATAAATATCCAAATTTTAAAGCATTCATTCCGGCACAACATACTCCTGAAGAAGAATTTAGTTCTACCGATTTATTCTTCAATAATCCATGCACCATTGATGTATGCGAAGGCACCAAAACATCTGGAGTCGTCGTTCCGCAAGACAATAATTCCATGTCCTGAGCTGTGAAACTTTCATCAAATAATCCTTGAATAGCATTTTTTGTCAATTCAGCATTATTATGTGTGCTTTTTCCATTTTTGTCCAAAGCATAATATCGATTGACAATTTTATTGTTTCTTAATATCAGTCTTCTGGCTTTGGATGCGGTTTCATTTATTAACCCCAAATAATTCTCCATTTCATCATTAGAAATAGCATCATTCGGTAAAAATTTGGCCGCTTTTGTAATATATACATCAAACATAATAATCTAATTTATTCCTTTATAATATTCTAATTCTTTCCTTATTTTTTGAACTTTTAACGGATAAGTAAGAACGTGCAAGATATAAACTATTGGCGAGATTAACCAAATAGCCAATAATAAATACACTTTAAAAACTTTTGTCCAAGCCTTTCTGGATTCCCCTTTATTAATGATTAAATTAGACCATTTTGCAAAAATTTTATTGGCTGTCCTATCAACTGTAACTAAATAAGAGCTGACTTTAACAGCATCTACAGCAACCAATTTGGACTGCAGATCATCCATATTATTATCGTTCAATCCCGAAAGAATGACTTCTCCAAATTTTGTGGATTCATCAATATCCTTATCCGAAACACCAGGTAAAGGAAAGATTCCGAGGTATTTTTTCTTAACCCCAGAAAACATCCATTCCACAATTGTAATAACGCTTATTAAATTCCCTACTCGATCAACCAAAGCTATATTCCCTTTTAGCAATGCATTATTTTGTTTCAATAAGGCTTTCACTTTTTCCTGAGCCATCACCCACATATTTCTGGAACCATTTATAGTTACAACCGGGGTATTATTTAAAAGAATTTTAGCTTCCGGGCTTTTCAAAAAGGAATTTACAGGAATTGAAGGAGTTAAATACCAAACCTGATAATTCAACAAAATCAAATCAAATTTAGTGTTCATTATTTCTTCTGAAACCGGTTTCAAAGCAGTTGGAATCTGCAAAAAAGATTCCGGGAAAGCACCAAAAAAAGCTTCACTATTCCAAGGAAAAGGAAATGGCTTTTCTAACTGAATTTCATGAAATAAAACATTGATATTATCTGAATTCAAAAATGGCTTTGCAATATTTCTGGCAATGGATTCTAATTGTCCCGATTGAGAATAATAAATTACTAGGACGTTTTTCATTTGGGTACGTTTTTATAAAAACGAAAATAACTCAAAATTTATAATTAATCCTAATTACTGTTTTATTTCTTTGCAAAGAATAAGCATATTGAATAAGAAATAATCTACAACACAAACTAACCAGCTCTATTTAAATTCATTACATCTCAATTATCAAATTCATAAAAATTGAAACTAACTTCTTCTTAAAAGCACAAACCAGTACAAAAAAATTGAAGATTATTATTGGTTAATCTATTTTATTCCAAAAATCAAAATAGTTAAACCATTGTAATGGATATTTATTAATCATGCCTTCAACACTTTGAGTATATTCTTTCAGCAAGCCTTTTTCATCTCGATGCTTTACTTTAGCTTCTCTGGTATAAAGATGATAATGCAGATTAGGCTCTTTCATTACATACACAAAAACCACCGGAACTTTTAAACGGGAAGATATTAGAAATGGTCCGGCTGGGAAAAGAGCGTCTTCGCCTAATAATTTTTCGCTCAACGATTTTACTCCTTCAAAATAGCGGTCTCCGGTAAAACAAACCAATTCATTTCTGGCAAGAGCCGAATTTATCTCGAAAATATGCGACAAATCTTCACTAATCAATATGATATTTATTTTCGGTTTTTGAGTAATACTTTCAAGGTATTTTTTTATTGCTGAATGCTCTAAATCAGTAGTAACCAGGTTTATTTGAAACTTGAAATCAATTTCACTGAAAAAATGTTCGGCTATTTCGAAATTTCCCATATGGGCACTAATGAGCACCCCTCCTTTTTTTTCTTCCAAAAGGCGAAGAAGAATTTCCTTACCATCATGTTCATAAGTAAACTTATCTTTCAATCCGGCACCAATAGCGATTTTATCGATAATAGTCTGTCCAAAAGTATAATAACTTTTAAAAACCATTCTCTTGGACTTAAAATAGGAATATCCCAATCTTTTTCTGAAATAATAAAAGATTGAGGCATTACTTTTTTTTAGGAAAATAAAATAATAAGTTGCTACAAAATAAAGGATAAAATAAGCCGTTCTAATTCCTACTTTTTTAATAAAAAAAACAAAAATTTGGTATCCTAAAACAGTCCCTTTAGATTTTCCATCCCATTGACTCATTTTAATTTGTAGATTTAGGTTGTAGATTTTTTGATTTTAGATTCAATGGCGTTTCCTTAAGCTCATTTGTCAAGTCGAGCGCAGTCGAGACTCAATATTTAGTCTCGACTGCGCTCGACTTGACAACAGGTTTGTTATCTTTTTATTTATCAAGACAACAACGTTGATTGCAGATTTCAGAATGCCATCACATTCTAAAATTATAATTTATGCCTTATTTTTAATCTTATTTTCAATTAGATCATAGAAACTTTGGAATGAATCTATGCCTGCAAAATCAGCTTCGACTAATTTAACACCAAAATTAGATTCAATAGAAACAACCAAATCTACATAGTCTAAACTATCCAATCCTAAAGTGTTTTTCAAATTTGCATCTGACTGAATATCATCACCATCCACCTCAAATTCATCAATTAAAAAATCATTAATCTTCTCTATGATTACTTCTTTGTTCATTACTTTTATAATACTTTTTAACTACTAATGCGGAATTCGTACCTCCAAAACCGAAGGAATTCGACAAAAATATGTCAATTTTTTTATTTAAAGTGGTTTTCACCAAATTTAATTTTGCAGCATCTTCATCTGGTGTTTCCAAATTAATGTTTGGCGCGATGAAATCGTTTTGCATCATCAAAATGGAATAAATAACCTCGCTGGCACCAGCCATCCAGCATTCGTGCCCCGTCATCGACTTTGTGGAACTCACATAAGGATTACTCTCTCCAAAGACATTATAAATGGCTTTTGCTTCATTCCCGTCTCCTACAGGTGTGGAAGTAGCATGTGCGTTAATGTAATCTACATCGCTTGGTTTTATTCCGGCTTCGTCTAATGCTCTTTGCATAGCTGTAGATGGTCCTTCCACATTTGGCGTAGAAATATGACCGCCGTTAGACGAAAATCCATAACCAACAATTTCTGCCAAAATAGGCGCTCCTCTTTTTACAGCCGATTCATAAGATTCCAAAATCAGAGTGGCACCGCCACCGCTTGGAATTAAACCGTCACGACTGCTGTCAAAAGGTCTTGAAGCCTTGGCTGGTTCCTCTTCTCTTGGAGAAAAAACACCCAAACCGTCAAAACTACACATCGCATATTTATTAATTTCTTGTGATCCACCACAGATAATCACATCCTGAAAACCGCTTTTAATTAAAAAATAGGCCAATCCTATAGAATGTGATCCACTAGCACATGCCGCACTAACCGTTAAATTAATCCCCCTAATTTTAAAAATAGTAGAAAGATTCATCGTAACCGTTGAATTCATCGATTTGAAAATAGCACCCGAACCAATTAAAGCAGTGTCTTTCTTCTCTCTGATAATATCTGTCGCTTCAATAATAGCTTTGGATACACTATCATTTCCATACATTATTCCTACTTCATTTTCATCGAAAAAAGCTTCATCAATGTTGGCGTTTTTTAGAGCCTCAATCGTTGCCATGTAAGCATATTCGGTTTCTTCACCAAGACTTATTCTTTGTCTTCGGGTCAAAAGACTTTTTAAATCCGGTTTAGGAACCATCCCAGTCAAAGCAGATTGAAAACCAAATTCTTTTCGCTCGGGATCAAACACAATACCCGATTTTCCCTGATATAATGAATCTTTTACTTCGTCTAACGATGTTCCGATGCAGGAATAAATTCCCATTCCTGTGATGACAACTCTTTTATTCATTTTCTATTCTATTATTTATGAATAAATTCCACCATTTATATTTATGATTTCGCCGGTAATATAACTTGATTTCTTAGAAACTAAAAAGCTAACCAAATCAGCCACTTCTTCGGCTTCGCCAAAACGATTCACCGGAATCATTTTTACCAATTCCTTTTCATCAAGATGACTGGTCATATTTGTTTTTATAAAACCCGGAGCCACAGCATTGACAGTGATATTTCTTTTGGCAACTTCTTGTGCCAAAGCCTTTGTAGCTGCAATCACCGCTCCTTTTGCCGCCGAATAATTCGTTTGTCCCGCAGTTCCTTTTACACCTGAAAGAGAAACAATATTTACGATTCGTCCATATTTATTTCGCAACATTTTTTGCATGAAAAAATTAGTCACATTAAAAAAACCATTCAAACTGGTGTTGATAACGCTTGACCAATCTTCCTGACTCATCCACATGAATAAACCGTCTTTGGTAATTCCTGCGTTATTTATAATAGCTTCTACAATTGCTTCCGGATTTGCCTCTTGCCATTGCGTCAATACTGATTGCACTTCATCATAATTGGCAACATCAAATTTTAGAATTTCTCCCGTACCGCCGTTTGCAATTACTTGTTCTAATGTATTTTCGGCCTCTTCTTTATTGGAATAATAATTAATCAAAATATGATAGCTGCTGTCTTGTGACAATTTTTCACAAATAGCACTACCAATTCCTCTAGAACCTCCTGTTACCAATGCACATTTCATATTCTTATTTTAGATTGTGGATTTTAGATTTCTGAATTAATTATTAATCAAATAATCTTTTACTTTTTGTACAAAAGGATACATTACCTGATCTTGTTCGAATCTAGGAATAATGACGCGAATATCATCATATATTTTTCTGGTCACAGATGAAATTCGGTCTTTTTGTTCCAAATAATCAATTGCCTGAACAATCGTTATTATTTCGATAGCCAAAACCTCAAATGCATTTTCAATAACTTTTGATGCAATTACGGCCGCGTTTGTCCCCATACTTACAATATCCTGATTGTCATTATTATTAGGAATACTGTGAATATACATAGGATTCGACAACATCTGATTTTCGGCAGTTGTAGAAGTTGCTGTAAACTGAACTCCCTGCATCCCGAAATTGAAACCTAAAGTCCCCAAATTCACAAATGGAGGAAAAATCTCGTTTATTTTTGAATTTAATAAATAATTTAACTGACGCTCAGCAAGCATCGTTAATTTGGTAACTGCAATTTTCAATTTATCCATTTCCAGCGAAATGTAATCCCCGTGAAAATTACCGCCATGATACACATGCTGATTTTTCACGTCTATAATTGGATTGTCATTTGCCGAATTAAATTCTTCTTCCAAAATAGAAGCCACATTACTTATAGTTTCCAAAATTGGTCCTAAAATTTGAGGAACACAACGCAAAGAATAATATTCCTGAACTTTTTCTTTGAAAACTTCTTCAGTATTTTCGCCCGAATATAAATGGTCTTCTCTTTTTCTGATTAAAGTACTGTCCGCAAGATTTGCACGCATTCGCGAAGCAACTTCCCGCTGTCCTTTATGGCGCTTGGTATTATTTAATTCTTCTGAAAAATGGTCGTCATAAGCTTGCACCATTTCATTGATAGCACCAGAAAATTTAATCGACCAATCCAGTAATTTCTTAGCATAATACACATTAACAACACCTATTCCGGTCATCACAGACGTTCCGTTCATCAAAGCCAGTCCTTCTCTGATTTCTACTTGAATAGGTTCCAATTTTTCAATAGCAAAAACCTCCTGAGTTGGTCTTCTTTCTCCTTTATAAAAAACCTCACCTTCACCGATAAGAACCAAAGCCAAATGTGCCAATTGCACTAAATCACCACTAGCTCCTACTCCCCCATGTTCAAAAATCAAAGGAGTAATATCTCTATTAATCAGTTCTTTCATCAATTGGATTACTGACGAATGAACTCCCGAATTACCTAACGAAAGTGTATTTAACCTAGCCAAAATTGCCGCTTTAACACAAGTTGCATTCAACGGTTTTCCTGTACCGGAAGCATGGCTTCGTATTAAATTATACTGCAATTGTATGCGGTCTTCGTCTTTAATACGATATTGAGCCATTGGCCCAAATCCAGTATTCACACCGTAAATAATTTTGTTAACTGAGAATTCTTTTAGAAAATCAAAACTTTCATTAACTCTATCTAAAACAACTTGGCTGATATTTATCTTATCATTATTAAAGATTACAGATTCAAACTCTTCTAGGCTTAAAAACTCCTTTATAGCATTCATTCAATTTGTATTATTTTTTCAATTAAATATATTAAAATTTAATTTTTATTTAAGATATAATGTGGTTAATTTGAATAAACAAATGTAGCATAATATCGCTAAAATTAGTAAACCTATATTTTTTTTGTTTGCCAAATCAAAAAAACAAATAGAATACTCACAATAACAAACACTTACAACGCTGCATTAAATATTAAAAAAAAGAATGAAAGATTTTGGTTCTGACAAAAAAAATGTTGTCCAAGCGAATTTAGATGCCCAGAAAATTGCTTTTGCCCCAATTATGTTCCAAGCAGCAAAATCACTCCGGAATTTGGGTATTTTAGAATACTTATTTAACAATGACAAAGCAAGCATAGAAACCATTGCAACCGAATTAAATTTATCTGTCTATGGTGTAAAAGTTTTGCTCGAAGCAGGTTTAAGCCTTGAAATGGTCTATTTGAAAGACAATGAATTCATACTGACAAAAACCGGGTACTTTATATTAAGGGACAAAATGACCAATGTAAATATGGATTTCACCCAAGATGTAAATTATCTCGCCATGAACCGTCTGGAAGAATCTATAGTCAATGGAAAACCGGAAGGATTGAAAGAACTGGGGAATTGGGACACCGTTTATGTTGGTTTATCCGAATTGCCTGAAAAAATAAAAAAAAGCTGGTTCGACTTTGACCACTTCTATTCCGATTATACTTTTCCCGAAATTATGCCTATTTTATTCAGCAATAAACCAAAATCCTTTTTGGACGTTGGCGGCAATACCGGAAAATTTTCTTTGCAATGTGCCAAATACGACCCAACGGTAAAAATCACCATTTTGGATTTACCGGGACAAACCGAAGTAGCAAGAAAAAATATTCGGGAAGCTGGTTTTCAAGACCGAATTTCAACTATAGACGCCAATTTACTGGACAATTCGATCCCACTACCAAAAGGTTTTGATATTATCTGGATGAGCCAGTTTATTGATTGTTTTTCATTGGAAGAAATAGAAACAATTCTTAAAAAAACTCATGAAGCTATGACAGCAGATGCGAGTTTCTACATTTTGGAAACATTTTGGGACCTGCAAAAATTCCAAGCATCAACATACAGTTTGCATGCAACATCGCTATATTTTACAGCAGTTGCCAATGGAAATAGCCAAATGTTCCATTCGAAAGACATCATAAAAATAATTGAAAAAGCAGGATTTGTAATTGATGAAATGCATGAAATGATTGGAATGAGTCATACCTTGATAAAATGTAAAAAAAGGGCATTACAACTTAATAATTCTTTAAATTAGTAACACGGTAAATCACAACAAACCGCGAACAAAATTTTAATTGCGATAAATATAATGACACAAGAATTCGTAGATGTTTTAATTATTGGAGCAGGGCCATCCGGATGCGTTTCTGCTTCTTATCTTCATAAAAAAGGAGTCAAAATTAAGGTTGTAGAAAAAACAAAATTCCCACGAATCGTTGTTGGCGAAAGCCTTATTCCTAGGGTTATGGATCATTTTGCCGAAGCAGAATTATTCGAATGCCTAGATGCCATGAACTTTGAAAAAAAACTGGGTGCACGATTCATACGAGGGGAAGAAATCTGTGTTTTTGATTTCAGCAATAAATTTTCCGAAGGTTGGGATTGGACCTGGCAAGTTCCCAGAGCCGATTTTGACAATACCATGGCACAGGAAGTCGTTCGAAAAGGCATTGATTTAGAATTTGAATCGGAAGTGGTTTCGGTGGCTTTTGAAGGAAAAAATTCAACCACCGTTGTCAAAGACAAAGAAGGAAATCTAAAAGAAATTCACGCCAAATTCATCATTGATTCCAGCGGTTATGGTAGAGTATTGCCTCGCCTTTTGGACTTGGATACACCTTCTAAACTTGACCCGCATTCCTCTATTTTCACACATGTTGTAGATGTTAACCGTCCTGAAGGAGAGGAAGGGACAATGATTTCATTTGATATACTTGAAACCGAAGTTTGGTTATGGGTTATTCCTTTTTCGAACGGGAACACCAGTCTTGGCGTTGTGGGGCCAACAGATTTCATCAATTCGCTTTCTACCGATAAAGATAATGCCGAAGCATTGAAAAATGCCATTCAGCTTTCCGACTATTATATCAAGCGATTTAAAGGAGTTGACTTCTTGTTTGAACCTATCAAATTAGAAAATTACTCCCGATCTGTTAAAAAAATGTACGGAGATGGTTTTGCACTTACCGGAAACAGTTCCGAGTTTTTGGATCCCGTATTCTCTTCGGGTGTTGCATTTGCTACCGAATCAGGTATGCTTGCCGCTAAATTATACCTTAAAGAATCACAGGGAATTCCCGTAGATTGGGAATCTGAATTTACCGAATACATGAAAAGAGGAATTGCCGTTTTTACCACTTACGTAAAAGAATGGTACACCGGAAACCTGCAAACCTTATTTTTTCATCAACCTGAAAACCCCGATGTAAAAAGAAAAATATGTGCTGTACTCGCAGGTTATGTGTGGGATGAAGAAAATCCATTTGTAAAAAAACATGATAATCTCATCAAGAATATGGCTCATTTACTTCAAATGGAAAATCCACAAAAGAATCCTGGTTTATAGACCGGGATTTTTTTATCTAAATTTAAAAACAACTTCTTTCAATTATTTCAATCAAAAAGGCATTGGTTATTAAATAGTTAAATATTTAAAATTTACAAAAAACTCAGATTTTTTCCTATCTTTATAATTCAGAAATAACCTTCTTAAACAACGCCACTATGAACAAGAAATTATTGATTACCGCGGTTCTGTTAGGAACCATTTCATTTGCCAACGCACAAAGTGTAGGTGACATTACAAAAGCAGCGAGTTCCGCATCAACTGCAACCAGCGCAGCATCGACTGCTGCAAAATCGTTTAACGTAGCAACTATATCGAATCAGGTTATGGGACTATTGGGACCCAAATTAAAATTAACAGATGCTCAAAAACCTGCAGTAACCGCATTGGTGAACGAAACGCTGAACAAAAAGAAAAATCTTTTGCCAACGATGACAACCGACAAAGCAGGATATACTTCCAAAATGACTGCCAACAAGGAATCTTTCATTGCCAAAATGAAAAAAACAGTCAGCCCGGAACAATTCACAGCACTTACCAGCTTATTACCAAAATCGGCTGCGGCTGTGGCTTCTCCGCTAGTGCAAATGCTGTATTAAGACCCCAAAAAACAATTAGTTAATTTTCAAAGGCAAAATAGAATTCTATTTTGCCTTTTTATTTTTGTAATATCCTTTTCCAAAGTGAACCAGCTTCTTATAAAACTAAAACATGAAAACAACTCCCGAACACGATGCCAAAATAGCAAAATTGATTTTTGCATCGGTATATCCGCACTACGTCAAAAAAGTGGAAACCAAAGGCAGGACAAAAGAAGAGCTCCATCAAATAATAGAATGGCTGACTGGTTTTGACGACAAAAAACTCCAAGAACTCATTGACGAAAAAGTAACTTTTGAAACCTTCTTTGAAAGAGCCAATTTGAATCCCAATGCCCAACTGATTACAGGCGTAATCTGCGGCTATCGCATAGAAGAAATTGAAAATCCTTTAACCAAACAAACACGTTATTTAGACAAACTTATTGACGAATTGGCTAAAGGCAAAAAGATGGAGAAGATTTTGAGAACAGCTTAAATTTGATAATTTATAAGAAAAAAGAAATATATTTGATTTTAATATAATGCCAAACAAACCTTCGCTAATGTACCAAAAAATTAGTGTATTGACGAAGGTTTGTTTCGAATATTAACGAGTTATGGGCAAGTGTAAGGAAACCGTTCATAATAGACTTTTCTCTAATTAATTTAAATTTTGCATTAAAAAAAAGTGAACGAAAAATATCAATATAGATTGACTAAACTTCAAAAAACAGAAATTGCTCAAAACCTGATTGATATTTTGGAAAAAGATGCAATTATTATTGAACAAGCTAAAAGATTTATTGGCGGCTGGATTTATACAGGTCCATGCGAAAAAAGGAAAGCATTTTTTGACGTGTGGGACATTGTATTAAAAAACTATATGCCAAAGACTAGACCTATTTTGTTTCGAGCTTGTAACAGAATAAGTAAAAATGGGAAAATAGCAAGTTTTACAGGAAGACTAGAATGTGCCAGAAAATTTAATGACAATAAAGGCTCTTTAATCATTTGTGACACTAAAGAAGCACTTGCTTTTGAAGATACTTTTTATAAGTCTGGAGAATACAGACATACATTTTATCCTCTTGTAGATGTTTTATTAAAAGCTAAAAACTCTGATGGGTGGGGATTTTCTGAAAGACTTCTAAATGACTATATTGGAGAAGATGAATATATTATGAGAATAGATTTAGGAAATATGCATAGTTTTAAATGGGCTAAAAACAATTGGTGAAAATCAAAAAAACACCTGCCCATAACCGCTAATAAGCGCAATTTGGGTTTTGGTTCTTATTTAAAGTTGGTTTTGTATTTGCAAAATTGCCAATAACTGAAAACAATTGTCTTTTTAATCCCAAACCCGCTGTAGCACCAGAACGAAATATGCTAATTTTGTTGCTATTTGACCAATTTAAATTTTCTCAAAACCCATACAAATGCAGGTAGACAATTTATTAAAACAGGTAAGTTTCATAAAAGATATAGACAATAAGACCTCAAACAAGAATAACATACAGTTGGAATGAAAAAAATTTTAGCCATAAACGGTAGTGCAAGCGATAACTCTTCAAATCAAAAACTTATTGAGATTTTTGCTGACATGACTAAAGACTATTTCAGTCTGAAAGTTTTTGACGACTTAAAATCGCTTCCGCATTTTGATCCCGAACTTTCAGCAGACAATACTCCAGAAGCAATTTTAAAATTTAGGCAGGAGATTGAAATGGCTGACGGAATCCTAATCTGCACTCCTGAGTATGTTTTCAGTATTCCAAGTGGTCTGAAAAATGCAATCGAATGGTGCGTTTCAACAACTGTTTTTTCCGAAAAACCAACAGCAATTATCACAGCTTCTGCAAGTGCTGAGAAAGGACACGAAGAATTGCAACTAATAATGAAAACTCTTATGGCTAAATTCACACCAGAAACAACACTTTTAATTCAGGGAATAAAAGGAAAAATAGACGCGCAAGGACTTTTAGACACCTCAACAAAAAAAGACTTGGCAAATTTTACTGATGCGTTTAAAAAACTAATTGAATACGATCGTCTTTAAAGCATAGAAATCTCAACAAAAACTAAAACTCACTTTATTCGATCACAATGAATTAAAAAAAACCCGTTGGGTGTAATTATTTGAAGTAAAATAAATGGATTAGACATTGGTCAAGATACTGAAATTCAGTATCTTGAAGTCGCTAAACAAACCAATATCCATGTCAAATATAGTAAAAAAATATTTTAGAGTTTTAGAAGTTATAAGTTCTTTGAATTGTCATTTAGAATATAAATCAGATGTTG